>ULRE01031915.1_pt1 | contig 42510 bp, 38 predicted proteins | sample 1955141 | NCBI WGS metagenome assembly ULRE01 (sample SAMEA4835674, study PRJEB28245) | human gut metagenome | biome: gut microbiome; material: fecal sample | place: Denmark | collected 2008
CGCAGCTGAAGGCAGTCTCATTGATTTTGATTAAATTTGTGAATGAATATGCTCACGGAGGTCCCGGACTTGCCGTGGCCGCTTACTTAATAATAGGAAAACATGGAAAGGAATAACAAAAAGCCGATTGTCGGTATCACGCAGGGTGACGGCAACGGTATCGGCTATGAGGTGATCATCAAGTCGTTGGCTGACGCCAGAATTCTGGATTCGTTCACTCCGGTGATCTACGGTTCGTCAAAGATTTTCGGTTTCTACCGTAAACTGATCCATAACCTTGACCAGATGGACACTTATGTGATCCAGAGCGCCAAGGATGCTAAGCCAAAGAAGATCAATATTGTCAACTGCCTTCCGGACAATGTGTTCGTCGAGCCGGGACAGTCCACTCCGGAGTCGGCTAAATCGGCCATCAGGTCGCTTGAGTGCGCTGTGGAGGACATCAAGAACGGTGACATCGATGTGCTGGTGACGGCTCCTATCAACAAGAAGGCCATGGTGGCCGAGGGTTTCGGAAACACCGGGCATACTGAATATCTCCAAAAGGAATTCGGAGTTGATGACGTGCTGATGTTCATGGTCTCCGACCAGCTCAGGATCAGTGTCGTGACCGGGCATATTCCTTTAAAGGATGTTCCGGCGTCGATCACGCAGGAGAAGATCGTGAACAAATTGAGGCTGATGACCGCGTCGCTGAAGAGGGATTTCGGCATCGTGGAGCCTAAGATCGCGGTGCTGGGACTGAATCCGCATTGCGGGGACGGCGGCCTGCTTGGCGACGAGGAGGAGAGGATAATCCTTCCTGCCGTGAAAGCGGCCAACGCTGAAGGGCTTATGGCTTTCGGACCTTATTCTCCGGACGGGTTCTTCGGGCTCGGACATTATGCGAAGTTTGACGCCACTCTGGCCATGTATCATGATCAGGGACTGGCTCCGTTCAAGGCTTTGGCCTTCGAGGACGGCGTGAACTTCACGGCAGGGCTTCCGATTGTCAGGACTTCTCCGGATCATGGCACGGCCTACGAGATGGCCGGGCGTGACGAGGCGGATCCGCAGTCCATGATGTCGTCCATCTACACGGCGATCGACATCTTCCGCAAGAGGGCGGCGTACGATGACCTGTACGAAGGGAAAATGCAGAAGAAATAATTGAATATGAACTACAAACGATCGATTCTGATAACCGGTGGAGCCGGTTTCATAGGCAGTCACGTGGTGAGGCTGTTTGTCAACAAGTATCCGGACTACCGGATCATCAATCTTGACAAGCTTACCTATGCCGGCAATCTCGCCAATCTCAAGGACATAGAGGATCGCCAGAACTATACTTTCGTCAAGGCCGACATCTGCGACCTTGAGGCCGTCCGCAAAGTGATCTCTGAATATTCTGTTGATGGCATCATACACCTTGCCGCCGAGAGCCATGTTGACCGCTCGATCAAGGATCCGTTCATATTCGCTAAGACAAATGTCCTGGGCACCTTGACTCTGCTTCAGGCCGCCCGTGAGTTTTGGGAGCCGAAAGGTTGGGAAGGAAAGCGGTTCTATCATATTTCCACCGATGAGGTTTATGGCGCTCTTGAGTTGACAAGGCCGGAGGGAGATCCTGCCGGCAATGAGTGTGGCGGGGGGCCGTTCGGTGACACTTTCTTCACCGAGGACTGCAAGTACCAGCCTCACAGTCCGTACTCGGCGTCGAAAGCCTCAAGCGATCATTTTGTCAGGGCCTATCATGACACCTACGGGATGCCGACGATCGTGACGAACTGCTCGAACAATTACGGTCCGTACCAGTTCCCTGAAAAACTGATTCCTCTGTTCATCAACAACATCCGGCAGCGTCGTCCGCTTCCGGTCTATGGAAAAGGGGAGAATGTCCGTGACTGGCTCTATGTCGAGGATCACGCCCGGGCGATCGATTTGATTTTCCATAAGGGAAAGATTGCCGAGACGTATAACATAGGTGGTTTCAACGAGTGGAAGAACATTGACCTGATCAAGGTTCTTATCAAGACTGTGGACAGGTTGCTTTGCCGCCCGGAGGGAGCGGATGATGATCTCATCACGTTCGTGACCGACAGGAAAGGACATGACATGCGTTATGCCATCGATTCGTCCAAGCTGAAGAATGAACTGGGTTGGGAGCCGACCCTTCAGTTCGCGGAAGGTATCGAGAAGACCGTCCGCTGGTACCTTGAGAATGGTCCATGGCTTGACAACGTGACCAGCGGGGAGTACCTCCGCTACTATGATGACATGTACAAAAACCGATAAGGTGATCGTTCGGTTGCTTTGACATGTTCCGCGACAATATAAGTTGTCTATGAAATTTGCCAAAGTCGGTCACTGAGCTTGCCGAAGTTTGCAATATAAGTTGCTGTGGATCACAGTGGCAGAAAAAAGGAAAATCAGGAATTTTGCACGTTACCAAAATTCCTGATTTTATTTTTCTGCCACAGTGCCCGTGCGATTGCTGCGCGTGCGATTGCATAAAAAAATAACTTTCCGCTTGCGGTAAGGTTTTCTGATGGAGATGCGTTCGCACCTGGCATTTCTGCTGCCTCACGGCCTTGAATCCAAGGAGTTCCGCTTTGGCGTCCAATCAGCCTTTGCCTGCTAGACAGAAAGTGTACGCAAAGGTACACATTATTTTGTTATATCCAAATATTTTTCTGCAATTTATTGAAAAAATAATTCATTTGACATGAAATAAGTATTTATGGTATAATATAATCATACGCTCTTTGTTTACTTAAAGCACTATTTCAAGTAAATCAATAATCCCGATGGCCGCCCATCCCAACGTCTCATCCCCACTGTGACCACCGGGAAAAAAGTCGTGCGGCTTACTTCATGTATTGAGCGGAGATGTTTTCATCAATGGCTTCAACCGAGTTGGCGATCACTTCCATGCTTGTTCTTTCTATTCCGTCGCTGGAAGTATATTTCTGAGACCGGAGCCTGCCTGTCACATAGACGGGAAAACCTTTCTGGATGACATCCAATGACGAGATGCCCTTGACTCCTTCCCATGCGGTCACATTGTGCCATGTAGTCTCGATTACCGGCTCACCGTTCCTTCCCTTGTAGGCGAAGTTGGTCGCGACGGAGAAATGCGCCACCCGCGTCTCCCCGACCTTGAGAATGTTGACATTGCCGACATTCCCTCGGATTTCAAGTCTGTTCAATTGTTCCATAATTCAAGTTGTTTTGAAGTTTTGTCTGACGCAAAGTTATAATGGTATTTCAGGCGGGGGACGGATGAAAAAGAATTACACGTGAGATTTTTCTGAATATTATCAAACCGCTGATTTGTCCGCCTCCGGATTAGCGGCAAATGATTTTTTTTAGTGGGGAAACGATATCTGTCTTATGGGAATAAAATTTTATCAGGCATAACAAAGAATTATTTTATGGCCACAAAATTTTTCTATGCGTTTACCTTGGTGATAAGAAACAGAAAAATATTCATGAAATTTCTTTTCACCTCTTTCAAAACTCGTTTAAGAAAGACATATTTGCCGAAATCATAGGTTGGTGGCAGTGAAGTTCACTCGCTCAAGCCTCTGAACATATTTACCATGGCAGGCAGGCCTGCCGATAAAAGATAAGCGATGAAGAACTTGGAAGACGAATCGAGGGGGAGATGTCTGGAGTGTGGGGATGTTCTTCCTTACGGGCGCAGCGATATGAAGTTTTGCTGCGTCACTTGCAAAAGCAGGTACCACTATGTCAACAGCGGCCATCTGAAGGGGCTGCGGCTGAGAACCATCGGGGCGCTGGACCGCAACCACGGGATTCTGATGTCCCTGTTGGAGAAGGGTGTCACATCAATGAATATTCCTGACCTTGCTCAGATGGGCTACAGGTTTGACTGTGTCACATCGTACCACAAGGTCAGGAATCACAATGAATATCGTTGCTACGATATCAAATATTATTTGTCGGAAAGCCGCTTGTTCGGACTCTCAAAGGTCGAGACAGGCCCGCCGGTGAAGAAACCTTAGGCCTCTTCGGCGCACTCCTCGTCCTTGCCGGGATCCTTGAACAGGAATATGAACAGGATGCCTACAAGAAGAGCGTAACCGGCGAACACGTACCAGGCTGTGGCCCAGTCAGGCTGGGCGGCGTTGTAAACGTAATGGTTCACGACCTTGCCGGCGGCCCAGGTTCCGATTGAGGCTCCGAGACCGTTCGTCATCAACATAAACAGTCCCTGGGCGCTGGAGCGGATGTCCTTGGTGGTCTTACGGTTCACGTAGAGGGATCCGGAGATGTTGAAGAAGTCGAACGCCACACCGTACACAAGGCAGGAGAGGATGAACAGCCATACTCCCGAGCCAGGGTTGCCGATTCCGAAGAATCCGAATCTGAGAACCCAGGCGAACATCGCGATGAGCATCACCTTTTTGATTCCGAACCTCTTCATGAAGAACGGGATGAGGAGGATGCATAGGGTCTCGGACATCTGGCTGAGCGAGATCAGGGCGTTGGCGTTGCGCGCGCCCCAGGCGTCGGCATATTCAGGACTTCCCGCAAAGGAGGAGATGAACGAGTTGGCGTAGCCGTTGGTGATCTGGAGAGACGCGCCGAGGAGCATCGAGAAAATGAAGAACACGGCCATCTGCCTGTCCTTGAACAAGGAGAACGCCTTGAGACCGGTGGCTTCCATAAAGCTGCTGCCGCTGGCCTTCTTGACAGGCACGTTCGGGAGGCTCAAAGCATAGAATCCGAGAATCAGGCTGAGGACTCCGGAGGTGAAGAACTGGAAGTAGCTGTGCTGGTACTGGATTCCGGACGGATCCTTCATAAAGTTCACGAACAGCATCGTGCAGATGAATCCGACCGTTCCGAATACACGGATCGGCGGGAACGCCTTGACAGTGTCCTTGCCGGCTCCTTCAAGACCTGCGTAGGCCACGGAGTTGGTAAGGGCGATTGTCGGCATGTAGAACGCCACGCTGATCGTGTAGAGGATGTAGAAAATGCTGAAATTGAAGTCCGGACCGACCAGATACGCTCCTTCGGTCAGGTTGACGTTGCCCATCGCGTACAGTCCGGTGCCGAGCATCGAGACACCTGCGATGAGTTGGCAGAGAGACAGTGTCTTCTGTGCGGGGATCCATCTGTCGGCCACGATGCCGATCAGGGCTGGCATAAATATGGAGACGAATCCCTGTGTGGCGAAGAAAAGCCAGATCTGGGGACCAAGCCCGGCCTTGCCGAGAAAACTTCCCATAGATGTCAGGTACGCTCCCCAGATGGCGTACTGGAGGAAGTTCATAATGATCAGCCTGAGGCTGATGTGCTTGTTGCTCATAACGTTATTGTGTTTTTTGTTATTATGCGTATGGTCAAAACAAACAAATGTACGAGTTTTCGGCTAAAAATCACTATCTTTGAGGGTTAAATTTTGGAAGAATGGTTTTCAGAGAGATAGCGAAGGATCCCGGCTCAAGGGCAAGGACAGGCGTTTTCACCACCGATCATGGTGAGGTGAGGACTCCGATATTCATGCCTGTCGGGACGGTAGGCTCCGTCAAAGGGGTCTATCACAGGGACTTGAAGGAGGATGTGAAGGCCGAGATCATCCTTGGCAACACCTATCATCTCTATCTGAGGCCGGGTCTCGACACCTTGAAAAAGGTCGGCGGACTTCACAAGTTTGAGAACTGGGACAGACCGATCCTGACGGACAGCGGCGGATTCCAGGTGTTCTCTTTGACCAAAATCAGAAAAATCACCGAGGAGGGTTGCCGTTTCCAGTCTCACATTGATGGTTCGAGGCACACTTTTACACCAGAGAATAACGTTGACACCCAGAGAGTTATCGGCGCTGACATAATGATGGCGCTTGACGAGTGCTGTCCAGGTGACGCTGACGAGAGGTACGCTGCCAAGTCTCTTAAACTGACTCAGGGATGGCTTGAGCGTTATTTCAAGCATTTCTGTGAGACCGAGCCTCTGTACGGGTACAATCAGGTTATGTTCCCGATCATCCAGGGTTGTGTCTATCCGGAACTCCGCAAACGGGCGGTTGACCACGCTGTCAGCCTCGTCGGAGACAGTGAGGCTGTCGGCGGTTTCGCGATCGGCGGACTTGCGGTAGGGGAGCCTACCGAGAAGATGTACGAGATGCTGGAACTCGTCTGCCCGCTCCTGCCGGACAACAGGCCACGCTACCTGATGGGAGTCGGCACGCCTGCCAACATCCTCGAGGGAATCGCGAGGGGAGTGGATATGTTCGACTGCGTGATGCCTACCCGCAACGGCCGCAACGGAATGCTCTTCACGTGGAACGGCATAATGAATATGCGCAATTCCAAATGGGCGGAGGATTTCTCGCCGATCGATCCGGACGGAGCGTCGTTCGTCGACCGGACATATTCAAGAGCATACCTGCATCATCTTTTCATCGCGAAGGAGATGTTCGCCGCGATGATTGCGAGCGAGCACAATCTTGCCTTCTACCTCGACCTTGTCAGAGAGGCGCGTCTGCACATCGAGGCGGGGGATTTCGCCTCTTGGAAGGAAACGACCGTAAAAAGAATAAGCTCAAGACTTTAGGAATATGAACGTGGGACTGAAGAAGATAGACTGGTACATCATAAAGAAGTTCATAATGACCTTCTTTATAGCCCTTCTTCTCATCATCGGAATCGTCATAATCTTCGACATCAGCGAGAAGATCAACCATTTCGTCGAGAACAAGGCTCCTCTTCACGCCATCGTCTTCGACTATTATGTGAACTTCGTCCCGTATTTTGTGAATATGTTCAGCCCGCTGTTCGTGTTCATCACGGTCATATTCTTCACCTCCAGAATGGCGGCCAACAGCGAGATCATCGCCATTCTGTCCTGCGGCGTAAGCTACAAGAGGATGATGGTGCCGTATATGGTCTCCGCTTTGCTGATCGCCACGCTTTCCCTTTCTCTCAACCTCTGGGTGATTCCGAGGGCGAACGTCAAGCGAATAAATTTCGAACTAAAATATATAAAACACAGGAACTCATTGTCCTCCAGTAATGTACATTATCAGATTAATCCAGGGAAGTTCGTCTCGGTCGAATCTTTCAGTTCATGGAACAACACCGCCTACGAATTCAGTCTGGAAGACATAGAGGACAACAAGCTCGTCAAGAAGATTTCCGCCGAGAAGGCGGTATGGGACAGCACTTTCAATGGCTGGAAACTGAAGAATTACTTCATAAGGGAATATACGGAAGGTCTTCAGGACCGTGTGACCACCGGTGCGGAGCTGGACACCGTGCTGAACCTGACAGTCACTGATTTTTATCGCAACAAGAAGACAGTCGAGACCTTGCCCGCGGAACAGCTTGATGAGTTGATCGCCACCCAGAAGATGAGGGGAGACGCCAACGTGATGTACGCGCTCATCGAGAAACACAACCGTCTAGCTTTACCATTCTCGGCTTTCATCCTGACCCTTATGGGTGTGAGCCTTTCCTCCAGAAAACGAAGGGGAGGCATCGGCCTGAACATAGGAATAGGTATCGGTCTCAGTTTCACCTACATCCTCTTCATGCGGTTCAGCCAGATGTTCGTCTATTCGGGAGCGTTGCCTCCGGTGGTCGCACTTTGGCTTCCTAACGTGATATTCGGTATTATCGCCGCCGTTTTGTATATTCGAGCTTCAAAATAACTTAATATTTATGTCACAACAAACCTTATCCCCACTGAAACGATCCATTGTCGGAGTTCAGTTCATGTTTGTAGCTTTCGGTTCCACAGTACTGGTTCCACTTCTGGTAGGATTCGATCCAGCTATCGCTCTCCTCGCGGCCGGTCTCGGCACTCTTCTTTTCCATGCCGTCACCGGAGGCAAGGTTCCGATCTATCTCGGCAGCAGCTTCGCGTTCATAGCCCCGATCATCAAGGCTACCGAACTCTACGGACTGTCGGGAATGTTCTGCGGGCTCGTCGCTGTGGGACTTGTGTACATTCTGATGAGTTTTCTGGTCAAGTTGTTCGGTGTCAAGTTCATAAAGAAACTATTCCCGCCGATCGTGATCGGACCGGTCATCATCCTCATCGGTCTTTCCTTGGCCGGAACGGGAGTCGATATGGCCAGCAAGAACTGGATCCTGGCTCTCGTGTCGCTCTTTGTGGCGATCATCTGCTCGTGCTGGGGTAAAGGTATGATAAAGCTCATCCCGGTTGTGTTCGGCGCGCTCGCCGGCTACATCGTGGCCGTGATATTCTACAGAAGCTCAATGGATTTCTCGGGAGTCGCGAACGCTCCTTGGTTCCAGCTTCCGCATTTCTCGAAGATGAGCCTCTCCTGGCAGGCGATCGTGTTTATGGCTCCTGTGGCCATCGCTCCGATCATCGAGCACGTTGGTGATGTCTATGCCATCAGCGAGATCGCCGGTAAGGATTTCGTCAAGGATCCTGGCCTTCACCGTACGATGCTGGGCGACGGTCTTGCCTGCACCCTCGCGGCATTCCTCGGCGGCGCTCCTGTGACGACATATTCAGAAGTGACCGGCGCCGTGTCGCTCACCAAGGTGACAGACCCGGCTTGTATGAGAATCGCCGCTCTTTCCGCTATTCTGATTTCCCTTGTCGGAAAGGTCGGCGCGGCGATCCAGACCATCCCGACTGCCGTTCTCGGTGGCATTATGCTCCTTCTTTTCGGTAGCATCGCATCCGTCGGAATCAGCAACCTTGTGAAGGCTCAGATTGACATGAACAAGACCCGCAACCTGATCATCGCCTCCCTCATCCTGACCATCGGAATCGGCGGCGCTGTCATCAGCTTCGGCAAGTTCTCACTCGCCGGCATCGGCCTCGCGTCAGTCGTCGGAGTTATCCTGAACCTCATCATCCCGGACAAGAAAGAGTCTGAAGAAGCTAACGCTTAATGAATATAAAGGTGTGCCCTATGAATATGACAGGGTGCACTTTTTTTAATGAATATTCTGACATGAGAATATGAATGCATTGAAAGTCAAGATAGTAAACAAAAGCCAATGGCCCGATCCGGCTTACGCCACTGAGGCGTCGGCCGGGATGGACCTTCGGGCGAACATCACCGAGCCGATTGTGCTGAAGCCATTGGAAAGGGTTCTGGTGCCTACGGGCATATTCATTGAGCTTCCTGTTGGCTATGAGGCGCAGGTCCGCCCTCGCAGCGGCCTTGCCACGAAGCACGGCATCACCGTGATCAACAGCCCCGGGACCGTGGATGCGGATTACCGTGGGGAACTGAAGACTTCGCTGGTCAACCTATCCAACGAGCCGTTCGAGATTGTTCCCGGCGAACGCATCGCCCAGATGGTTGTCGCCCGCCACGAGCGGGTTGAGTGGGAGGATGTTGAAGTTCTCTCTGAAACCGAGCGTGGTGCAGGTGGATGGGGCAGCACGGGGAAGAAGTGAATTATCTTTCTTGAATATGATTCCTCCCCTTGGGTGGGGAGGATTTTAGTTATAGATAGAGAATTGAAAACGAATATGGACATACAGAGACTATATGCCGCGTTCAAGGAATGCGGGCGTGTGACGACGGACAGCCGTGCCATCAGCGGCGGCGAGATGTTCTTCGGACTGAAAGGCGAAAATTTCGATGGTAATGAATATGCTCTCAAAGCTCTTGAGGCAGGGGCACGTTATGCCGTGGTGGATGAAGGTTCGACAGCGGCTGCTTCGGGAGATGCCCGTCTGATTGTCGTGCCGGACACGCTGGAGGCCTTGCAGGCTCTCGCACGTCACCATCGTGAGAACACTTTTGTGGATGGCAAACGTCTGACTGTCATAGGATTGACCGGAACCAACGGCAAGACCACCACCAAGGAACTGATCACGAGAGTGTTGTCTGTGAAGTACAACGTCACGTCCACGCAAGGCAATCTGAACAATGACATCGGAGTGCCTCTGTCTGTCCTGAACATCAATTCCGAGACGCAGCTTGCAGTCATTGAGATGGGGGCGAATCATCCGGATGACATCGAGAAACTGGTGAAGGTCTGCGAGCCTGACTATGGTCTTATCACGAATGTCGGCAAGGCGCACCTGCTTGGGTTCGGTAGTTTTGAGGGCGTGAAGAAGGCCAAGGGAAAATTGTACGACTATATTTCCGAGCACGGAGGAAGCATATTCCTGAATGCTGATGATGAGAATCTGGCCGCTATGGCCGCCGAGCGTAAAGGCTTGAAGGTCATTGAATATGGCATCGGTTATTGGAACGCTATGGTTCTGCCGTCCGATGCGGACCATCCTTTTGTCCGGATGGCCATTCCTGACTCAGTCGCTGAGCCTGTCGAAACGAAAGAAGGCACCGAAAACCTGCTGTGCCTCGAAACTCACCTGGCCGGTTCGTACAATGCCAACAACATAGCCGCCGCCATCGCTGTAGGCCTCCATTTCGGAGTGTCCCTCGAAGACGCAATCCAGGCCGTGAGTGAATATATTCCTAAAAACAACCGCTCGCAGTTGGAAAAGACAGATCGCAACATTTTGATAGAGGATGCCTACAACGCCAATCCGACGAGTATGGCGGCCGCTCTTGACAACCTTGCCACTGTGCAGGCTGCACATAAAGCCGTAATGATAGGGGATATGCGTGAACTTGGCACGGAGTCTGTCGCCGAGCATATTGCCATATTAAAGAAATTGGCATTGATGGATTTGGATCTTGTCTGCCTCGTAGGGGAAGAGTTCCGTAAAGCTCTTGACTCGGAACAGATGGTTCGACAGGCTCGCCATCCGTTCGCTTTGGGCGCTGAGCCTGTGGTTCGACAATGTTCGCCAACCAGCGAAGTGTCCCCCTCAAATACGAAATGGTTCCCGACCTCGGATGATCTGGTTACTTGGCTGAAGTCAAACCCAATCTCCAACCACACAATCCTAATCAAAGGCTCCCGCGGGATCCGGATGGAGAAGATTTTGTCAGAGTTATAGGGAACTTCCTCTCGTCAAAAATCATAGTGAGCCCAGTGACAGGTACTTTGTCGATGCGAGTCTGGATGACATATCTGGCAAGCATTCCGACAAAGTAACCTATTGTCAGTCCGACAATTGTCCCGACAATAACATCTCCGAGATAATGCTTTCCGACGAATATCCTGCTGGCCGCCACGAGTGCAGCCCACGTCAACGCGAACTTGTAGAACCCATTGTACGTGTGTGTCCGGTCGTTCCTGAATCCGATGATCAAGCACATAGCCAGGGCGAAAGCGTTCGCAGCGTGTGCCGAGAAGAAGCCGAAGAACCCTCCTCGGCCTTCCAGCACGTTCAACCCTCCGAGGAGCATCCTCGCGCTGTAGCTTGGCCTGAGTCTATCGACTGAATGTTTTACTATCGTGGAGAACTGGTCGCATAACCCGAATGCTATTCCGACAGAAACAAGCACCACCAAGGCCCTTTTCCATCCAAGCCTTCTGAACAGGAAATATGCGCAGATCGCATACGCCGGGATCCACACCGTCTTGTCCGACATCAGCATCCAGAGCTGGTCCGTTGCTGGCGTGCTGAAACTGTTCAGAAACAGGGTGGCGTTCTGATCAATCCTGTGCAGGAATCCTATGAGTGAAGCGCTGACCATAGCATATCCTTTAAGTCCTTGATCCCCTCACCGCTGACCGATGAGATGAACACGTGAGGAATTCCCTTAGGCAGCGACGGCTCGATTTCTTTCTCGATGTCCTTGTCGATCAGGTCGCATTTGGTGATGGCCAGAACCCGATCCTTGTCCAGAAGTTCGGGGTTATATTCCTTAAGCTCGTTGAGCAGGGTCTCGTAGCTTGCCTTGATGTCGTCCTCTTCCGCGGAGACCATAAAGAGCAGCACCGAGTTCCTTTCGATGTGGCGGAGGAAGCGTATTCCTATGCCTCTTCCTTCGTGCGCCCCTTCTATGATTCCAGGGATATCCGCCATTACAAATGACTGATCGTCATAATATTGTACGATTCCAAGATTCGGCGCCAGCGTCGTGAAAGCGTAGTTGGCGATTTTAGGTTTCGCCGCCGTGATCGCCGCCAGCAAGGTTGATTTTCCGGCGTTAGGGAAGCCTACAAGCCCCACATCAGCCAGCACCTTGAGCTCCAGGATGAACCATCCTTCCTGCCCATCCTCTCCCGGCTGCGCATACCTTGGGGTCTGGTTGGTGGCTGTCTTGAAGTTGTTGTTGCCCAGACCGCCACGTCCTCCCTTGCAGAGAATCCGCGTCTCTCCCGGCTCCATCATCTCGAACAGCACCTCTCCGGTCTCCGCGTCCTTCGCCACGGTACCCACCGGCACGTCCAGAATGATGTCCTCTCCGTTCTTGCCGGTGCGAAGTCCGCCCTCTCCGTGTCCTCCTTCCTCTGCCTTGATGTGCTTGCGGTACTTGAGGTGGATAAGCGTCCAGAACTGCGGATTGGCCCGAAGGATGATATGTCCCCCACGGCCTCCGTCTCCGCCGTCCGGTCCCCCCTTAGGCACATACTTCGCCCTGTAGAGATGCATCGATCCCGCACCCCCGTGCCCCGAAGCGCACCAGATCTTCACGTAGTCTATGAAATTGCTGTCCGGCATAGTACTCTATAAATCAATTTGTCAAATGATTGCGCAGACTCCCGTGCGGGTTTTGTGCGGCACCATTGCGCGCTGTAAAACACCTTTTTCTAATCGTGTTCTTCACGCTGTTCCTCCCCGAAGCCTTCAATCATACAAAGATAGTAAAAGTTTGGGAAAGAAAGGTTATTCTGAAATAATGAGCGAAAATGAGTCAAAAAGCAAGTGCGACATTACAAAGGCAGAGTTTTGTCCGGCAGAAGTCCTCTTTCCCGGACAAACCGATGATATTACAAAGTTTCTCCGGTATTATGCCGTTTCGGTGGACATTTTGATCGATTGAATCACTGTTAGAAGGTGCGGCAATGGAAGAAGGTAACACGAGTCAATGAATTGATGTGGCATTTATTGATAATCGCAAAAATATGTTACCTTATGCGTGTCAGGTTAATGGCTTACCTGACTCTTTGAGTTGTTCTCGGGGTGAGCTCGATGATGTTCTGTGGGATCTCCTTCAGGACCAAACTACGCTCAGCGTCGTCCAAATCTTCGAACGCTTTTCCGAAATGTTCGTTGGCATATTCATTCCTGATTAGTGAGACGGCGTTGGATAATTCTTTCAGAGCGGTGACGTACGTTCCGTATGATGTGGCTCTGTCCGTCTGAAGGCATATCATCGTCTGGTGGTTTTTACGGATAGATCCAGCGGCCATATTCAAAAGCTCGCTTTGCATAATGAGGTTCGTGTCGTACAAATACTTGCCATCCTTGTTGATCTTTAGGTGGCGCACCATCTCTTTCGGCATATTCTTGACCGCATCTGGAAGCTCAATCAATTTGACTCCGATCTTTTCGACGGTTTTATTGGCAGGAGGAAGACGCATCGGCACGCTACCGAGGTTCGGGCTGGAGTATTGCACTTTCAGAGCCGGCACGCTCCGGAGTTGTTCCCTGAGGTCATCGATGATTCCGCAGCTGATTTCAGCTGGAGCGATGATTTCCACCTTGGCCTCTTTGTCACTGCCTATCAAGGAATTGACGGCTTCCGGAATGTCTTTGTATGCGATACTCTCGCCATTCGCATAATAATGAATGGTTCCACCGCCGTCTTTTTGGATCTCAACCTTTACTGTCGAGTCATCCGAGACTGAAGAATTTTCAGTAACTTTGCAGTTTGTGACTGTTCTGGCGTTCAGAGCCAGGGCACCGCAGACAAGCGGCAGGATGTAGAGGACTCTCAGTCCCCTCATCGCTGTTGCGTTTGATTTTGACATCATAGTAATACGATTTTTAAGGATACTGTGATTAAAGCTGTTAGTGATTGAGTAGCCGCTCGCACTGACAGCTTTTCTTATTAATGAATATTGGTATTCCTTTATGTCCGCACCTTGTCGGAGGACTGCGTCGTCAGCCTCATATTCGTGGATGGCCCGGAGCTCTCGCTTGAGAAGCCATACCGCTGGATTGAACCATTGGAAAGCCGACATTATGTCAAACAGAAGAATGTCTTTTGAGTGCCCAAGCCTGATGTGAGCCTTTTCGTGTTCAAGAATATGTATGTTGCCGCTTTCAAAGTCGTCTCTGCTCATCACAATCCATTTCATCCAGCTGAACGGAGGAATATTTTTGTCGCACACTATCACCTCGCTGCCGTGGATTTCCTTTCTTTCCCCATTCCAGACCAATCTGGCGACCCGCCATATTCCAAAAGCTGTTCTGCCAAGAACATAAACAACTCCTATCCAGAATGTTGCTATGATAAATGGTTCCCAGGATACTCCGCCAAGGCTTTCGATGATAGGAGTGGGCACCTCTACCGCATCTCCTGATATTCCGAAAACAGTAGCTTCGGGAATATATACCGTCTTGTGAACCGTTATGACGCATAGCGGTAGGATGAATGACAGCACAGAGGTTGCGAGGATGACGATCCTGTTCACCCTATGCATCTTCTCCTGGCTTAGGAAGCACTTGAAGCAGAGGTAGAACGTGATGAGCGTCGCCGCGACTTTCAATTCATATATTATGAAGGTGAGCATAAGATGGAATATTAGCGCTTGCCTTCTATCTGAGCTATTATTTCTTTTAACTCGTTTACGTCAAGTTTTTCATCCTCAAGAAACTGTGAGACCACGCTGGCGAAAGAGTTGTTGTAATACCTCTCCACTATGCCGCTGATTGTCGTGCCTCTGTACTCCTTTTCGGATATGCGTACCTCGTAGATGAACGTGTTGGCTATAGGACGGCGTGTGAGGAATCCCTTGCTCTCAAGGAACGACACTTGGGTCGAGACCGTAGTATAGCTCGGCCTTGGTTCCGGAAGGCTGTTCACAAGGTCACGGATGCACATCTCACCCTTTTTCCAGAAGATATTCATAAGTTCCTCTTCTTTCGCTGTCAATGTGTGTTTCATATCGCAATATAATTGGTCTGTCGCAAATATAGATAATTTTTAGAATATCTACTATATTTATTAGAAAATATTCTAAAATTTATCATATTGTTCTATGGATGATAGTTTTGCAAAATAATGTTATTTTTGCACCGATAATCAACGAGTTGAAGCAATCGGGATATTCATTATGATGAAAACAGCCTTCATTGACCTTGAAATAGATGGCAAAGGCAGGATTCTGGACATCGGGGGAGTGAAAGCCGGGCAGGGGTTTCATTCCGCGAGGATTCCGGAGTTTGCGGACTTTGTCTCTGACTGCGATTGTCTTTGCGGGCATAATATCATCGGGCACGACATCAAGTACCTGAAACCATTCCTTAGAAAGGAATATGTCCTTGTCGATACCCTTTATCTCTCGCCGCTGCTTTTCCCGCAGAAGCCTTACCATAAACTTCTCAAGGATGACAAGATCCTTACGGAAGAACTGAATAACCCGTTGAATGACAGTTTGAAGGCTCAATCTCTCTATGATGATGAGGTGATGGCGTTCAAGGCCTTGGACAAGGATTTTCAGCAGCTGTACTATGATCTGCTGAACGAGGATATCCACTTCTCAGGATTTTTCAAAAGCATTGAATATGTCCCCTCAAGGAAGCCGTTCTTTTTCCGGAAATCCACTGCGGACATCTTCCGAGAGTTATTTAAAGGCAAGATTTGCGAGCATTCAAATGTCGAGTCTTTTGTTAGGGAGCACAAGGTGGAATGCGCCTATGCGGCTGCCTTGATCAGCACTGATGACAGAAATTCCATAACTCCGGCGTGGATTCTTCACAACTATCCGAGTGTCGAGAATGTGATAAGAGGTTTAAGGGCCGTGAACTGCGGAGATGCCCGCTGCGCGTATTGCTCACAAAAACTGAATGCTGAATATTCATTGAAAAAGTGGTTCGGCTACGACCGTTTCAGGACTTTCGGAGGGGAGCCGCTGCAGGAGAATGCGGCAAAAGCAGCGATTAAAGGTGAATCGTTGCTTGCCATATTCCCGACCGGCGGAGGGAAGTCGCTGACATTCCAACTGCCGGCATTGATGGCAGGGGAGACCGTCAGAGGGCTGACCGTCGTGATCTCACCGCTCCAATCCCTGATGAAGGATCAGGTGGAGAATCTGGAGAAGAAAGGAATCTCGGAAGCCGTCTATATCAATGGCTTGCTGTCTCCGATTGAACGCCGCAACGCTTTGGAGAGGGTCGAGTCCGGGGAGGCCTCGCTGCTTTACATCGCCCCGGAGCAACTCCGCTCCAAGACCATCGAGAAGGTTCTGATGTCCAGAACCTTGGTCCGAATCGTGATTGACGAGGCGCATTGCTTCTCCGCCTGGGGTCAGGACTTCCGGATTGAATACATGTTCATAGGGGAGTTCATCAGGCATCTTCAGGAGTGTAAAGGCCTTGACACTCCGATTCCGGTCTCCTGCTTCACGGCGACCGCGAAACCGAAGGTGATCAGCGACATCTGTGACTATTTCCGGGACCGGCTTGGGATAACCTTGAAGCGTTTCACGACTGATGTCGCCCGCACCAATCTTCGATATACTGTTCTGTTCAGGGCTTCCGATGAGGATAAATACCAGACCCTGAGGAATTTGCTTGACGGCACAAAATGTCCGGCCATCGTTTATGTGACCAGAACCAAAGCCGCGGAGAAAATCGCTGAAAGGCTCGGCAAGGACGGGTTTGACGCAAAGGCCTTCCACGGTCAGATGGAGGTCAACACAAAGGTCAAGGCCCAGGATGATTTTATGAGCGGCAAGGTCAGGATAATCGTGGCCACATCAGCGTTCGGGATGGGAGTGGACAAGAGCGATGTCGGTCTGGTTGTCCACTACGAGATTTCGGATTCGCTGGAGAATTATATTCAGGAAGCGGGAAGGGCGGGGCGTGATGTCAACTCGCAGGCGGAATGCTACGTCCTTTACAATGACGATGACCTTAACAAACACTTCATACTTCTGAATCAGACGAAGCTCACCCTGAGTGAGATAAACCAAGTCTGGAGCGCTGTCAAGAAACTTACGGCAAAGCACGACTGCATCCACATCTCCGCTTTGGAGATAGCCCGCAAGGCAGGTTGGGAGGAAATCCGGGATGTGGAGACCAAGGTGAAAAGCGCGATTGCCGCCCTGGAGACCGCCGGTTATCTGAGACGCGGGATGAACAGCCCGAGAATATTCGCGACAAGCATTGTCCCGATGAATATGGACGAGGCTTCGGAGCGGATAGAACGATGCCCGGATTTCACTGAGGATGACAAACTGGACGCCAGAAGAATCATCAAGTCATTGATCTCGGAGCGCAGCCGTTCCCGCGCCGGGACCGCCGAGGCAGAGTCCCGTGTTGACTATCTTTCGGATATGCTCGGCATCGAGACCCGCAAGGTGATCAGTATCGTGGAGAGAATGCGTGTGGCCGGAATCCTCGCCAAGGACGACGATATGACGGCCTACCTCCGGCTTGGCCAGCTCAGGAAATTCAAATATTACATCCAGCTGGAGAAATTCCTCGTCGAGACAGTCATCGGCGAGTGCACTAAATTCAGTCTGAAGGAGATAAACGAGAAAGCGATCGCTTCCGGAATCGCAAGGTCCTCCGTGAAAGACATCCGTACAATCCTGTTTTTCTGGACGATAAGGCATTACATCGAAAAGCGCCCGGTCACGGACGATTATATTCAGATAGCGGCTAAGGTTTCGGCCTCGGATCTGGAAAAGCAGATCGCTGTCAGGAACTCAATCGCTTCGTTCATCGTCTATCGTTTCAAGGATAATAATAAAGAGGAGGACGGCGAGGTCAAGGTCGGGTTCTCGTTGGCCGGACTTGTCGGTGACTACAACGACAGCGCTCTTTTCCCGGAAAAGATTGATGTCGGGATGGCCGAAGAGGCGCTCCTGTTCCTCGCGAAGACCGGAATCCTGAACCTGGAAGGCGGCTTTATGGTCTTGTACAACAAGTTGCAGATCGAACGGCTCAAAGACAGCAAATGCCGCTACAAAAAGGACGACTACCACAATCTGGACGACTTCTACAAGCAGCGGATCCAGCAGATCCACATCATCGGAAAATATGCGAATATGATGGTGTCCGACAAAAATCGGGCTATGGAATATGTCCACGACTATTTTGTGCTGGATTTCAAGGCTTTCATAAAGAAATATTTCGATTCGAAGGAGGCGAAAAGAATCGACAGGAACATCAGCGAGAAAAAGTACGAAGAGTTGTTCGGAAGTCTGACCGGGACACAGTCAGACATAATCAATGACAGCGAATCAAGGTTCATCGTGGTTCCGGCCGGACCTGGAAGCGGCAAGACCTATGTCCTCGTGCGCAAGCTGGCCTCTTTGATCCTTCTGGAGGATGTCAAGTCCGAGCAGCTTCTGATGCTGACATTCTCAAGGGCCGCGGCTACGGAGTTCAAGAAGCGGCTCAAGGCTCTGATCGGCAACGCCGCCGAATATGTCGAGATCAAGACTTTCCATTCATATTCATTTGACATTCTTGGCAGGAAGGGAACGGTCGAGGGGTCCGAACATATTGTCGCCGACGCTGTCGTGGAGATTCGTTCAGGCAGGGTTGAAAGGAGCCGGATAACCAAGTCAATCCTTGTCATCGACGAGGCACAGGACCTTGGTGAGCAAGAATTCGCTCTGGTCAAGGAACTTATCCGTTGCAATGAGGATATGAGGGTCATAGCGGTCGGTGACGATGACCAGAACATCTACGAATTCCGTGGCTCTGACTCCGGGAATATGAAATCCCTGATCACTGAATATGGAGCGTCTGTCTATAATATGCTGGAGAATTTCAGAAGCTCCCAGGCGGTCATCTCTCTGGCGAACTCCTACGTTAAAGGAATATCCGGACGTTTGAAGTCCGATCCGATCGTAGGTAAGAGAATTGATCCAGGGAATATCCGTTTGGTCCGTCATTCCACTCCCGACTATGAACAGGCCATTGTAAATGAGATCGTTTCTGGCAATAATCCCGGTACCATCTGCATTCTTACCGCCACGAATGACGATGCCTTGGTGATATCGGCTTTGCTTAACAAGTCCGGACGGAAAGCCAGGCTGATTCAATCCCGAGAAGGATTCCAGCTTTCAGACCTCGCCGAGTTCAGAAGTTTTCTTGACGCCATCCGGAAATATGACTCCGTCTGCCTCGATGATGTGACGTGGGCTGAAGCGGCGGATGCCGTGCGGCGCCGTTTCAGTGACAGTGGATGCCTTGATCTGCTTGAGAACTGTCTGGCCGCTTTTAATGATGAATATCCAACCCGTAAGTACATCACTGATTTTGAGAACTTTCTGCTGGAGTCTCAACTTGAGGATTTCACGAGGTCCAAGGACTCGGAGATAGTGGTCTCAACCATCCACAAAGCCAAGGGCTGTGAATATGACAACGTGTATGTCTCTCTGAAGGGACTACATAATGTGACCGACAAGGAGCGCCGGATGGTCTATGTCGGAATGACCAGGGCTAAGAACAACCTATCGGTGCATTTTGACAATGCGGACATATTCACAGATGAAGTGTCCCGCGCCGTGATGGTTGGAGATGATTCGGTCTATGGCTCACCGGAGGAGGTTCTGATGCAGCTTTCGCATCGGGATGTCGTGCTGGATATGTTCAAAGGCAACCAAAACCTGTTGCGGAGTCTGCATTCCGGAACCAGACTTGAGCTTGATGGTGACTACCTGTCCGCCGAGATCGACGGTTGCCGCAGGACGGTTTTGAAATTCTCGGCCTCGTTCCGTGAAAAACTTGCCAAAATGGCTTCCAAAGGATATTCACCGGTTGAGGCCAAGGTCAGGTTCCAAGTGTTCTGGCGTTATGATGAGCAGGTCGAAGGTAGTGCGGAGCCTGTTCGCCGTGAGATTATGATAATTCTTCCTGACTTGACTTTTCATAAATCGTGACCGTGGAGGATAAATACTTCACTATGAGTGATATAACAGAGCGTCCTCCAATGGGTGGAAGGACGCTCTGGGATCTCGATGATTTCCAATCGATTAGGCTCCACGGTATGTGGCGTTGTTTTGTTGCCGCTCGGCTGCCTTACCGCTCAATGAAGAGCGGCTCGGCGCGGAGGTAGTTGCCGGTCGGGGTGAAAGAGGCATCCTTTATCCTGATTTTCCTCGCAAGAACCGGTGTCTCGGCGTTTTTGGCCGCGATGACGGAATATGTTCCTTTCTCGGTGGCCCAGCCGGAGCGTTGCTCATCGTATGAGGCGAGGAGATTCTTCGGGATCCTTATCTCTACTGTCTGTGATTTTCCCGGGGCTATCACATCCGTCTTTGTGAAGCCTTTCAGCTCGCGGGTAGGTTTGTCCATGTCCTTGCCGGGAGCCTTTACGTAGATCTGGACGACCTCTTTCCCGGAATACTTTCCGACGTTATCCACGGTCACTTTGACAACATATTCATCACCGGCGTCCTCCACGGTCATTCCGCTGTACCTGAAGTCCGTGTAACTCAGGCCGAAGCCGAACGGATAGGCGGTGCGGATCTTCTTGGTGGTGTAGTACCTGTAGCCGCAGTAGATGCCTTCACGGTAGTTGACGTAGTCGATGTTCTCGATGTCGTACCGTTTCGTGACTCCGGCTGGAGCCGGACGGTGGAACGAGTAGTTGACCGGTTTGTCGGTGAGGAGCTGAGGCATGGTCTCGGATGTCGGATCATCGTAATAGCTTACAGGAATGCTCATCGGAAGCCTTCCGCTCGGAGTTTCCTTACCGGAAAGCACTGAGGCTATGGCATGTCCGGCCTCGCATCCCGGAAGCCAGCTCATGACGATTGCGTCGGCCATGTCCTGCCATGCGGTCATGTCCACGATTCCGCCGACATCCAGCACGACAATCAGCTTTTTGCCCTCCTTGTGGAACGCTGTCGAGACTCCCTTGATAAGCCTCATCTCGGCGTCGGACAGCAGATAACTGAATTGGTAGAGTCTGTCCTTGCCTTCACCGAATATGCGACCGATGGTTATGACGGCCTTGTCGGCTTCCTTTGCGGCCTGCTCCAGCACGGCTTTGGACGGCATGGCCTCGGCCGGACGTTCGGCATCCACGAACCATTTGTCGAACTTGCTGTTGATCCTGCGGGTATTGAACCTTTCGTATTTAAGGCAGTCTTTGTAGAAGTCGTCTGTCGTTTTGTCCAGTCCGAATCCCGCGTCGGAAAGCCCCTTCTTGAGGTCTATAACGTATGAGCCGTTGACGTTTCCGGCTCCTGTGCCTCCGGTGATGAACTCGTAGGAAGTCACTCCGAACAGCGCGATCTTCGACTCAGGTGCCAAAGGCAGGGAAGCCGCATCGTTCTTCAGCAGCACGATTCCTTCCTCGGCGGCTTTCCGGGCCACAGACGCATTGTGCCGGAGGTTCGGTTTATTGGAATATTCATACCCTTTGAACCGAGGACATTTGACGATGAGCCTCATGAGTCTCGCCACTGCCGTGTCAACCACCGGCATAGGCAATGAGCCGTCGGTCATGGAGTTGACGAGACGATTGTAGTGCTCGTCGCTGCCCGGCTGGATCATGTCGTTGCCGCTTGCGATCATCTTGTCTGAATATAATCCCGCGGCCCAGTCTGTCATGACCACACCGTTGTAGCCCCAGTCATCACGAAGAACTCCTGTCGCCAGGTCGTGGTTCTCTGCGGCCAATGTCCCGTTGACATAGTTGTACGATGTCATGACGGTCCACGGATCGCTCTCCTTGATGGCGATCTCGAAGTTCCTCAGGTAGATTTCGCGCAGTGTCCGGACGGGAACCCTTGCGTCAAGGTAGAGCCTGTTGAGTTCCTGATTGTTAGCGGCGAAATGCTTGATGGATGTTCCGACTCCTTGGCTCTGGATTCCGCGGATGTAGCCAGCCGCGACCCTGCCGGCCAGAAGAGGATCTTCGGAGTAATATTCGAAGTTTCTGCCGCACAGAGGATTGCGTTGGATGTTGATGCCAGGGGCGAGCAGGACATCGACTCCATATTCGAGAACCTCATTGCCTATGGCTCCGCCGACCTCCTCGACAAGCGATGGATTCCAGGTGGAGGCGAGGGAGGTTCCGATCGGGAACTTGGTGCATGGGCGGTCGTCGATCCTGACTCCCGCAGGGCCGTCCGCCAGCACGATAGCCGGGATGCCCAGCCTTTCTATCGGGTGGGTTGTTCCGGCGGAACCCTTTACGTAGAGGGTCGTGTAGCCGACTCCGTCGAAGGCTTTCGCTCCGCTGCCTACCAGCAGGGCAGCCTTCTCCTCGGTTGTCAATTCATTGACAATCTGTGAAATATTATCACCGTTCAACTTCAACGGAGAACCCGCGAGCAGAACGGTGACCAAAAGTGAACCAATCATCATTGACTATGCCTTGTCCATCATTGTGAATATCCTTCCGCGGACTTCCTCGATGGTCCCGGTGCCGTCGATCTCCTCGTACTTGCCTGCCTTCTTGTAGTACTCCACAAGCGGTTCGGTCTTCTCGTGGTAGGTCTTGATGCGGTTGTTGATTGTCTCGTCCCTGGCATCATCGGCGCGGCCTTCGATCGCGGCCCTGTGCTTGATGCGCTCCATGATCATCGTGTCGGGGATCATGATGGAGACAACGGATGTGACAGCCTCGCCGTTCTTAGCGAGCATCTTGTCAAGAGCCTCGGCCTGGGCGATGGTGCGAGGGAATCCGTCAAGAAGGAAGCCGGAGACTCCGGTCACGGTCTTGAACTTGTTCTCGATCATGCCTTCCACAACCTCGTCCGGAACGAGCTCGCCGGCGTCGATCAGAGCCTTTGCCTTGAGGCCAAGCTCAGTACCCTTGGCGATCTCTCCGCGGAGAAGCTCGCCGGTGGAAATGTGGCAGAGATTGTATTTTTCAACCATTGCTGAGGCCTGGGTGCCTTTCCCGGCGCCCGGAGGGCCAAAAAGAATAAAGTATTTCATATCTGTGTCCAATACATAAATGTCTTTGAGGTTTCTTCCGATCTCGTTGTAGTCAAGCCCGAAGCCGACAATGAAGTCATCCGGAATCTCCATCGCCACATAATCTAGCTTCACGTCCTTTGTGTAGGATGCCGGTTTGAGGAGCATCGTGCAGATCCTTGTTTCTGTGGCTCCTTTCTCTTTGAGGAGCTCCTTGAGAGCCACGATGGTGTTGCCGCTGTCCACAATGTCTTCCACGACAATCACCCTCTTGCCCTCGATGCTTCTGGTCAAGCCCATGACCTCGCGCACGTTGCCTGTGGTGTGGGTGCCGTTGTAGGACGAAAGCTTGATGCAGACCAGCTCGCAGTTGAACGTGAGCCTCTTCATCAGCTCCGACGTGAACATCAGTGATCCGTTGAGGACACAAAGGAGTACCGGGCAATCGGTACATCCATTGAAATCATGGTTGATCTTCTCGGCTACCTTGTCGATGGCTTCCTCAAGCCTCTCGTTCGGAATGAACGGCTTGAATGACTTGTCAAATAGTCTGACGTTGCTCATTGTGGTTCGTTGTTTATAGTAAAAAACAAAATTAGGCAATATTCCTTAAAAAAACAGAAAAAACATACCTATGTTTTATGTTTCTTTTCGTTTTTTACGTTTACTTGCCTTACCTTGCCGGCCTGAACTTAAAGGGATGTGAATCTCTTGGCATAAACATCACGAATCATGAATATCCTGAAAAACTTCACTGCCGCGCTGCTGCTCGCGGTGCCTTTGTTTCAGGCTGATCTGACAGCTCAGTCTGACAACCTCATGAAGGCGATATTATATCTGTCCGGCGCGGATTCCGAGGAGGAACTGGACGAGCAGGAGATGGAAAGATTCTCCGTATTGGCATCCAGTCCGTTGGAAATCAATCTTGTGTCAAGAAGCCGAATGGCCACATGCGGACTTATGAGTCAGTACCAGGTGGCGAGCCTGATGGACTATCGCTTGCGGAATGGTGATGTGCTTTCCGTCTCGGAACTCGCTGCTGTTGACGGTTTCGGAGAGGATTACGCCAATGCTCTCAGACCGTTCATTTCGTTCGCCTCCAACGCTTTGCCTGGTCAGACAGAGATCGGATCAAAGCGTCTGACAAATGAGGCCTTGGCCCGTTCCGCGGTCAAAGGGAAGGATTTCAACTATGGAGCCAAGTACAGAATGAACTATGGCGAGTCTTTCGAGTTTTCATCGGCTGTCAGGACTAAATATTCAGACAAAGAGCGGTTTCCGCCGTCGGCGTGGGCGATGAATATGACATATTTTGGCAAGAGAAGGATCGGCAAGGTCATCATCGGGGACTTCAACGCCCGTTTCGGCCAGGGGCTTACGCTATGGAGCGGAATGTCCATGTCTGGACTGTCATCTTCATCATCATTCAGTAAACGGCCATCCGGATTGTCTCCGTCATGGTCATGGTCCGGGATAGGAAGCCATAGGGGAGTGGCGGCCGACTTCACGGCCGGGCGCATGGTTCTCTCCGCGTTTGCCTCCTTTCCAGGGCTTCGCTCATGGTGCGAGAGCGGCAAACCCGCCGAAATCTCTCTGATGACAGGAGCGAACATAACCCTCCATTCCCGCAACGGGCAGTTATCCCTCACAGGCTACTGCCAGACAGAGCCAATGAATATGCCGGTTAGGCCTAAGACCGGCAAACTGTCAGGAGACTTCCGCCGTTCATGGCGCGGGGTGGATTACTTCGGGGAGTTTGCATGGGATTTCTCCGGAAAGAGTCCCGGAGCCATTCTTGGAGCCGTGTTTCCTTTGGGAGGCGATTGGAAACTCTCATCGGCTGTCCATAGTTATTCCTCAAGTTTCGGTTCTGATTATACGGGAGGGATACGAGGCTGGACAAAGACTTCCGACGAGCACGGCGTCGCCATCGGTCTGGAAAAGTCGGGGGCTTTCCTTACGGCCGACCTTGCCCTCAAGGATGGAGACCGTTCCAAGAGACAGGTGCGTGTCCTGTTCAAACTGCCGTTGCAGCTGACAGGAACATCCGTGCTATCAATAAGGATTACGGAACGTTTCCGTCCTTACGAGGAGGTTCTTCGATACCGCACCGGGGCTCGTTGTGATCTAGACTGGTCAAGTTCAGGGCTGTCGGCGCGTTACGGCCCGTCAGACAAGCCGGCCTGGAAGATCAGAGGCAGGCTTGAGGGACTGCTGTGCCGTTCGCTGGCCGGTCTCGCCTACCTGGAAGGTGGACGGAAAACAGACTGGTTCAGCGCCTATCTTCGAGGAACCATATTCATTGTCGATAATTGGGATGACCGGATATATTCATACGAGCGGGACGCTCCGGGTAACTTCACTGTCCCGGCCTATCACGGGCGTGGATGGAGTCTGTCAGCTGTTTCCGGATGCAAATTGCGGCTTGGCAGGGGGAGGGCCTTGAAACTGTACTTCAGGGCCTCGACAATGGCATATTCATTCATGAAAGAGCCAAAGCCTTCGGTTTCGGAAGCGAAGGCTCAGGCGGTGGTGATGTTTTGACGGCTACTTTGGAATCCTTATTTTCATCCCAGGCTTGATGTTCTCGCCTATCCCGTTGAACTTCATGATCTTTTCGGCAGTCATGCCCGGGAAATGCTTCGCGATGCTGTAGAGGGAGTCACCAGCCTTCACGGTGTAGTCGGTGTAACTCAACTGGCTGGAGGCTGATTTGACAGCTGATGCGGTCGGCGCCCCGCCTCCCTTATAGATGCGGATCTTCTGCCCGATCCTGAGGTTCGTGCTTCTGAGATGGTTCCACTTCTTGAGTTGGTTCACGGTGACATGGTACTTGGCCGCGATCTTTCCCAAAGTGTCGCCCTTCTTGACCTTATAAGTGATCGTGCCGCCTGAATATGTCTCACCGGACGAACGCTTCCCGTCATCCACAAGGGTCTGCGGGTTGAGATATTCAGAAGCCTTGTATGTGTAGATCGAGTCCTCGTGGGCTATGAAGTCGCTGGAGTAGTTGTATGGAATCCGGAGGATGTAGGTTTTGCTGTCGCCTGGAATCACATCCTTGATGTACTGCGGGTTAAGGTTTCTGAGCTCATCGACGGAGATTCCGACAAGCTCGCTGATCTGCTTGAAATGCAGGTTCTTGTGAATCTCGAATGTGTCCAGCTGGGCCGGCATCCGCATGTTTGCCGGAGCAAGTCCGTACTCCTTGCTGTAATGGATGGCGTACATCGCCCCGACGAACGCCGGGACATAGCCTCTGGTCTCACGCGGAAGGTAGTCATAGACCGACCAAAAATCCCTTTTGCCCCCGTTCCTGCGAATGGCCTTGTTGATGTTGCCCGATCCGCAGTTGTAGGACGAGATCGCAAGGTTCCAGTCTCCGAATACGTTGTAGGAGTCGGTCAGGTAACGCGCGGCGGCATCGGCTGACTTGAACGGGTCAAGTCTCTCGTCCACGAAGGAGTTGATCTCCAGTCCATAGAGCTGCGCGGTCCTGAACATGAACTGCCACATCCCTTTCGCTCCCGCACTTGAGACCGCAACCGGGTTCAGCGCCGATTCGATGATGGCCATGTACTTGAGCTCGTCCGGGAGGTTGTACTTGTTGAATGTCTCCTCGAAGATCGGCATATAGTACTGGCAAAGCCCCAGAATCGTGCCCATCTTGGTCGGCATCTTCTCTGAATATAGAATCATGTAGTTGCGGACCTTGTCGTTGTATGGGAGGGTGATGAAGGAGTTCATCTTTTCCAGCCTGGCTTTCATCACTTCGTCCGGAACGTTTGACGTGAACCGGATCGAATCCATGTCGTAGCCGTTCCCTTCCTCGTTCTTTCTGGCCTGACGGTGCAGATACCAGATACTCAGAAGGCTGTCCGTAACCTCCTGGGTATAGTCCTCGGGATTCAGTCCGGCCGCCGTCTTGAGTTTGTTCTCCTCATAGACATCGATCATCTCACCCGCGATGCTGTCTTTCAGGATGCTTTCATGCTTCAGTTTGTCCAAGGCTTTCTGAAGGGAATCGACCCGTTGTCTGAGTTCCTGATTCTCTTCCTTGATCTTTTTTCTGAATACCTGCGCTCCGGCGTTCCCTTGGAGCAGGAAGACCATGAGCAGTATGATGGGCAGTGTCGCGTATGTGGTTTTTCTCATCCTTTCGTGCTCTTGTTAAAATCTAAGACCGACTTTGATTCCTATCGCGTTGTCCCCGAACGCTCCCATGCCGAAACTCATAGGTGGAACCGAGCGTGTGGGGGATGCGATGGCATATTCATTATGTGGCGGGATATATTCATTATAAGGAGAGATGACGGTCGGCGTGACATTAAGGGTGAGCTCGTCGTTCATCTCGAAGTCCTGCATGTAGGCGAACACATTGGCATCGATAACTTGAAGCAGGTAGCTGCCTACAATAGCGACAACCGAATAATCCCTGTAGCGCCTGTAAACATTCCTGAAGTACAGCGCCCTTTCCGCCGGAATGGAGCCGGTGTATCCTCCGTCAGGATTTGTCGCCTCGTTGTGGATGCGCTTGAATCTTTTGTAGTTCTTGCTGTTCAAGGCGTAGAAATGGTAGGAACCGATCATCATTCCCCAATATATCGGAATCTTCCAATATTCCCCGTTGTACGCCTGCCCGAGTCCCGGCAGGAGGATTGAATATATCGTCGCCTTCCCAGGTTGGTTCTTCACATCCCTCTTGTAGTTGACAACTCCGTCCATGAGAGTGGCCCAGTAGATGAATCCGGCGCTTGCGAACATATACTTGGCCATGTCCTTCGAGCGAGTGTCCAGCTCGAACTCCATGTTAGGGTCAAGCGCCATAGCGATGTCATAACCCTTCTTGGAGTGCTTGTACTTGCTGTTGTAGTGGATTCCCAGTCCAAGGGTCGTTCCGATGCCGCCGTAGATTATCGGCAGTTTCCAGTACTGCTTGTTGTAGATCTGCTCGGATCCGATGAACACCGTCGATCCGGCGAACATGGTTCCGATCCTCAGTGTAGTGTCCTTGTGGCTGACCCCTCTGAAGAATTCCCGGAAAGACCACATCTTGTCCACGGAATCCCTCGCGGAGGTGGTGTCGCTCGGGTCATTGTAGGTCTGGTTGAACGCCTCTTCCCTGAACTGCGCTTTCGCGCCCGTGGAAAAGGCCGCCAGGCAGACAAGTGCCAGACATATCCTGAGAATCAGATTCTTCATTGTTCTTCTTAGATGTTCGAGTCCTCAAGGGCCTTGAGGAACCTGCCCACTTCCTCGTCGGAGTTGAACTTGATTGTCATCGTTCCCTTTCCGGAGGCCGAGCGTTTCAGGCTGATGCTGTTATCAAAAAACTTGCCGATGTGCTCCAGAACCTTGTAATATTCATCCGGAAGGTCCTGCTGTTTTGTGGCCGCCTTTGTGTTTTCGTCCTTGCTCAGTTTGTGAACCTTCTCCTCCAGCTGGCGTACCGAAAGGCCGTCCTTGATCACGAGGTCGCAGAGAAGTTCTTGAATATGAGGGTCTTCCACTCCGAGCAGGACTTTCGCGTGTCCGGTGCTGAGAAGCCCGGTCTTGAGGTCGTGCTGGACTTTGGTCGGGAGTTTGAGAAGCCTCAGATAATTGGCCACTGAGGCTCGCTTCTTGCCGACGCGCTGCGCCATCATCTCCTGGGTGAGGTTACACTCGTCCATCAGTCTCTGGTAGCTCATCGCCACCTCAATCGGATCGAGATCCTGCCTCTGGATGTTCTCCACGATGGCCATCTCAAGCATTCCCTGATCGTCCGCGGTGCGGATGTAGGCCGGGATGATGTCCATTCCAGCCCTCTTGCAGGCCTTGAACCTGCGCTCGCCGCTGATGATCTGATAGCGTCCGTTCTTGAGTTTGCGCACCGAGATCGGCTGGATGAGACCGAATGTCCTGATCGAGTCGGCCAGTTCCTCCAACGCCTCGTTGTCGAACGCCATACGAGGCTGGTAAGGGTTCGGCTCAATCAGATCCACAGGGATCCTGAGCACGTCACCGTAGTCCTGCTCGGGTTTTGACCCGGCGATCTCCTTATTGATATAGCCGACCGGCTTTCTTTCCGGCCCGATTGTCTGGATGTCTCCCAAAAGGGCGCTGAGCCCTTTGCCCAGCCTGCTTTCCTGCTTGTTATTGCTGCTCATTATCTTTATCTCTCGTTCTTTTCCAACACTTCCTTGGCGAGGTTCATATAGTTGGTAGTTCCGTTGCTGACCACATCATAGAGGATTATCGGCTTGCCGTGCGAAGGGGCCTCGCTGAGACGTATGCTCCTCTGGATCACCGTATTGAAAACCATGTCCTGAAAATGTTCCTTCAGTTCGTTCACAACCTGCGCGTGAACCTTTGTCCTGCCGTCGAACATCGTCACGACGAACCCTTCGATGGTGAGCGACGGGTTCACGCCGCTCTGAACCAGTCTGATGGTCTGGAGCAGTTTGCCGAGCCCCTCAAGGGCGAAGAACTCTGGCTGCACAGGAATCATCACGGAGTCGGATGCCGAGAGAGCGTTGATCGTGATGAGTCCCAAGGAAGGGGAACAGTCGATGATGATGTAGTCGTAGTTGTCGCGGATCGGGGCGAGTCTTCTTTTCAGAATCGTCTCCCTGTCCTCCACATCGATCATCTCAATCTCCGCTCCGACAAGGTTGATGTGTGACGGAATCATCTGAAGGTCAGGAATCTCTGTCTGAATCAAGGCATCCTGAATGTCAATCGTGCCGATCATCACCTCGTAGATCGTCCTCTTCTCGTCATTGTCCGGAGAGAAATTCAGTCCGGAGGTGGTGTTGGCCTGCGGGTCGGCGTCGATGATGAGTACCTTCTTCTCCAGCACCGCAAGCGACGCAGCGAGGTTGATGGCGGTCGTGGTCTTTCCCACTCCGCCTTTCTGATTGGCTATTGCTATGACTTTTCCCATATCCTGTGTGTATATTCAAATTTCAAAGTTACGGAAAATCTCTTGAAATGACGAATAAAATCAAACCTTGCCACCGTATTTCCGGAGCGGAGCTCCTGAGGTGACATTCCGGTGCGGAGTGTAGTAACGTCCCACCATCATATAGAATCGGCTTGCCAGAGTCAGATTCCTGTCATTCCGGGAATCTCATCCGGCACGGAAATGTACTTTGTCCAGAAATTATCCGGGACTTTTTACAAAACACTTTCAGCCTCAAGTTCAACAGAACGTTCCCTGTTGCGCTTGAGGCTGAAAAAGTAGTCCTACAGGTAGATAGCAATTCATCCCGATATGCCTCTTGGAGCATTGGAATGGGCAATCGCCTGAAAGCATTTTGTAAAACAAACTATGGACGCTTTTTATCCTTTATGCTATTGAGCCACAATGTCCGATGAATGCCATATTCGCTGGACAAACTGCCGATATAGTACAGTTTGTCCGGGAAATTACCATTTCGGTGGACGGAACGTGCTTTTTTGCAAAAGAGAAGTGCCTCACAATCGGAATTTTTTTACTAAATTAGCATCGTTTTAGGCCACTGGCCTGAAACGGACATATTTGGTGAAAGTGTTTTCGCACTATCCTTAAAGAGAAATCTGACAGTTTCGTGAATAGAAGGATAACGACAGCACCATTCATCTGTATTCGTTTGCGTGTTCCTCACACAACGATACAGGTGTGGGGATTGTATCTGTTTACTTCTATTCGGGTTTTGTCAGAACCTCTCTTTAGGTAAGCGAATCGGCTCCACGCTTGAACCAGTATATATTTTGTAAGTATCTGTAAATCAAAAGGAACCTTATAATATCAAGTTGAATTGATACCATAAAGTTCCCATTAGTTGAAAGAGTTTTCTCTTCTTAAAGATTATCCCAACATTGCTTCTTGTATTTTATTTTAGTGATTAACATCCGTTAACTCGTTCCTTGCGGTATCAAGTGCATCAAGGCGCAGTTCTTCTTCGCCATCCAATGCATCCAAAACTTTATCGGCAAGCCATAGGGTAAGCATTTCTTTTTCGTCTATATGGAAATACTTTGCCAATAGTATCACTTGACTTCGCTTTGCCCTACGGTCGCCACGTTCTATCTTGCTGAACATTGGGATATCTATCTCCAAGTATACTGCCAACTGCCGTTGTAGCACCTCATGTTTGATTCTTAATTCCTTTATCTTGTTTTCTAATAACATATCCGTTGTTTTTAGGTTCGACCGAAAAGGTCGGTTTGTCGGTCGGATTCGCTACAATCAGTCGCTTTCGCTATAAAGCCCGTCGAATTTCGACGGATTTTTATGAATTTCGACGGATTATCCCTTGTCATCCGTCGAATTTCGACGAAATAGTTGGATTTCAACGAAATTTATTTCTCAAACCAATTTCGTCCATCTGTCCATATCAAGTCTTCTTTTTTCATAGTTTACAACAAATCTCCTAAGCCACGAAGTTTTTGCTCTTCCGCTTTCTATCTTCTGCACCCGGTTACGCTCATGGAGAACAATAGCAACCATGCTGCCGATGATTGCCATCAAAAGGAAATATCCCATGAATATTTTATGTTGCAAAAGTATTCTCATTGGCTTTTGAGTTTTTTACAATCCATATACTCACTTCATAAAGTACCCACATCGGCAGTGCAACCAGCGAAAGCGTGAACACATCCGATGTCGGTGTAATAATCGCGGCAACCACAAGAATAATCACAATGGCGTGTTTACGGTATTTGCGCATGAAATCTGCCGACAGGAACCCCAATTTGGCAAACAGCCACGAGAGGATGGGTATCTCGAAAACAATACCCATCGCAAGACACATCATCACAAGTGTGGAGATATACGAATCAAGCGTGATGAGATTGTCCACATCGCCACTGACCTGATAAGTTCCCAAGAAGCGGAATGTCAACGGGAAAATCAAGAAATAACTGACAATCACACCTAATGCGAACATCGCATAGCCACCTCCGACCATCCGTGCTACATACCGTCGTTCATTATCATAGAGAGCCGGAGAAACGAACCAGAACAACTGATAAAGGATATAAGGCGAAGTACACAATACTCCGGCGCATAACGCTGTCTTCATGTGGATGATGAATTGTTGCGCCAGCCCTGTATTGATAAGCTTGACGGAAAACGGCTCTACCGCACCTCCCGCCCATGCCGCCATGCGGTCAAGTAGCTGATATGTAACAAAACTGTCTTCCTTCGGTGCAAGTACGATAGAGAATAATTCTTCCTTGAAAAAGAATGCCGCGATACCGAACACGACGGCCACGGCGACAATCTTAACGATTGCCGTCCGTAGCACGTCCAGATGTTCCCAAAAGGATTGTGTGTTCGCATCGTTTGCCATATGGTTATTGCTTTTGTTCAGTGTCCTTGATTTCTTCCATCTCTTTTTCTACATTGTTCATTCCCTCCTTGAAAGAACGAACACCTTTGCCGAGACCTTTCATCAGTTCGGGAATCTTCTTGCCGCCGAAGAAAAGCAGCACGACCAATGCGATTACAAGTACCTCAGACATACCGAGGCCGCCAATAAATAATGGTGTCATGTTGTTTTTTATTTAGAGTTATCGAATGTAAATTCCAACCAGCTCTCCATCTCGTCAAAAGCAGTCAGGTCTGATGTTACTTTCCCTATCGGGATAATCCGCATGGTCAGTTGCCCCCATACTCGGGTCGTCAGCTTTTGCATAAAAGATGGCTATCGTATTGTTGGACGGACAATAGGTTATATCCCCATTCTCAAAACGAAGTTGCCCTTCTTCTGTATTGGTCGGTCGCTGTGGCATGGAGCCATAATACTCACGTCCGCCATATCGTCCCAAAGTTGCTTTTAGAGGAAACATCCCCCTGATTTCGTTTGCCAACGGAGTATCAAGCCATGTCCCTGTGAATGTACGTCCTCCGGCTGTTACAGTTATTGACTGTCCTTGCGATTCTTCTCGCTCGATGCCGATTTCCTTGAGCCAATATTGAACTTGTGTTTCCGAAGACGGAACTTCAGTGGCTTCGATGGCAATGCCTTCCAAGACAGTCGCTCCCGGCACGGCATTTCTGACAGAAGTGTATGTTCGGCCGGCTCCGTAACCGTCATGGGTGCAGAATGGAACTACCGTCTTACCGGCGAAATCGTATGACTTCAAAAACGACAGTATTGGCTGCGGTACATCCAACGCCCAATTCGGGTAGCCAATAAAGACTATATCATATTGGTCGATATTCTCGATACGCTGTTTCAGGGCAGGAAGTATGCCATCGGATTGTTCCTGATGATTCTGGTCACGGACATCGTCAAACTCCGTTGGGTATGGATTGGAAGTTTCTATCAAGTGCAAATCACCGCCGACGGAAGTCTGAATATATCGGGCGACCATTTCAGTCGTGCCTCTCCGAGTTCCTTTGTCGATGATAATGCTAGCTCCGGTCGAAGCATCCACATCAGAAGGATAATTGGTATTTCCCCAACGACTGAACCACGCGATAAGGATTTTGCCGTTGCCGGGCGTAACCGTACCGGAATCATCATCGTCTTCATCGTCATCCCCCGGATTGTTGGGGTTGTCAGGTATTTCAGTTCTCGGACTATTAGAATCTTCGCTGCATCTGGCAAAAGTCATTAACGGAAGAATCAGTAATAGTGATATAAACAAGCGTTTCCTAATCAGTTGATTTTATTCAGCCAGTCGGCTATTAATGAATGACAGTTGGAAGTTTGGGAGGAGCGTATCCACAGGCTCGGTTCAAGGAAATTTCCTTCCGGGATAAGCCGTTTGGCATCTGCCTCGACTCCGCTGATTCCACTGCTTGAACTTGATACTATCAGACCGATATCTTTTCCTTTCATTTCATCGCCGTGGTGGAAAAGGAATGTTTGCAGGGGGGCTGCCATATTGCTCCACCAAAGCGGTGCTCCTATGATAATCCTGTCGTAATCGGCAATGTTAACTTCCACCGGTTTGATTTCAGGATAAGATGCCGCATCGTTCGGATTGTTCCTGATTGCCTGAATCAGTGCACTTCCGATGGCATAATTGTTGGCAGCGTAGTCAAGACCTTCTTCGGCTGGTTCCACTCTGATCATATCCGCATCTTTGATTTGCGTCTTCAAGTCAGCAGCGATGGTATGTATATTATTCGTAAAACTGTAATACACGATCAGTGTCTTGCCCGTAGGGTTGAGATTTGGATTATCGGGGTCTTCCGGATTGTCCGGGTCATTACCATCATCTGGATTATTTGGATTGTCGGGTGTGTCCGGAATCTCTGTTTCTGGTGCATCTGGTTCGTTATCATCTGGAGAACAGGCACTCAATCCTACCGCAATCAAAGCGGCAAATAATAAATACAGGTACTTTTTCATAACGCTTCTTGCTTGTTTAATGAATTTATTTAGTTGTTTTTTATAATTCTATCTGTTTGAGCCATCTTTCCACATCTGCACGGGAACTTTCTGCTCGGCTACCATACACAGCCAAACTTTTCTTACGCATATCATTATTTTATTGAATTTGTTCATGTTGCAAAATTACAGCGAATGATACAAGCTGGCTTTGTTATAAAGTTCAATTTAATTTGCTGTAAGGCTCAAACACAAACTCTTGCCATTTGATTTCTTTTTCTACCGGTTCTTGCAGAAGGTCAAACATATCCATCTGACATTTTCCGGCAAAATCGAACAAGGTGGGAATGTAGCGTTCATCTGTATTCAGCAGGGCATAAACGGCTTCCATCATTTTCAAACGCGGAACTTTATTTCTTTTCAAAGGTCTTTTTGAGGAAACCTTCTATTCTATCGAATGGAATGACATTGAGGTTATCATACAAATCGACGTGATTAGCTCCGGGAATAATCAGCAATTCCTTATTTTCGGTAGTCAGGCGTTTGTAGGCATCTTCGCTGAAGTAGCGGGAATGAGCTTTCTCTCCGTGAATCATCAGCACGGCACTACGAATTTCACTGATATAGGTGAGCAGCGGCATATTGATGAACGAAAGCACACTGGTTTTTGTGATTCCCTCGTTGGAATTTGGGGAACGACGATGATAGCCACGTTCCGTTTTGTAATAGTCGTGGTACTCCTTGACGAATTGAGGCGCATCTTCGGGAACAGGGTCAATCACACCGCCGTCGCGCTCATTCGCTCCGGTTCGGTATTCTTTTGTACGAAGGTCATTCAGTTGTCGGCGCAACTCGTAACGTGCATCCGCATTATCGTTTGCGTCAAAATATCCGTTGGCATTCACCCGGCTCATGTCATACATGGTAGATGTGACCGTTGCTTTAATTCGCGGGTCATTGGCTGCCGCATTGAGTGCGAATCCACCCCAACCGCAGATGCCGAGAATGCCGATGCGCTCTAAATCGACATCTTCACGGGAGGTCAGATAATCGACTGCCGCGCTGAAATCCTCCGTGCTGATTTCGGGCGATGTGAGATAACGGGGTGTGCCGCCGCTTTCGCCATAATAGGAAGGGTCGAATGCGATGGTCAGAAACCCTCGCTCTGCAAGGGTCTGGGCATAACGACCCGACACCTGCTCTTTTGTTGCTCCGTATGGTCCGCTTACCGCAATAGCCGCCAAACGGTCTTGTGTATTTTTCGGCTTGTAGAGGTCTGCGGCAAGCGTGATGCCGTAACGGTTGTGGAACGTGATTTTCGTGTGTTCCACTTTATCGCTTTGCGGGAAGGTCTTGTCCCATTCCTGCGTTAATTCCAAAGTGTTCATATTTGTTGATTTTGAGATATCCTGTGCCATGACATTCGTAAAAGTCAGGAATGTCAGAATGGCGATTGCTTGTAGTTTCATCTGTCTGTCTTTTTAATGATTTTAATGTCCTACTTGTTTCTGCTGTTCGGCATTGTAACGGTCACCGACTACTGGGATGGCTGCCACACGCTGTTCCAACTCCTTCCATTCACTTTCAGAGAGTGTGAAATCAAGTGTGCGGAGGTTTTCTTCCAAGTGAGAGAGTTTCGTTGTTCCGGGAATAGGCACAATCCACGGGGTTTTCTGCAACAGCCATCCGAGTGCCACCTGTGCCGAGGTCATGCCTCGTGTGCGGCCGAAGTCCTGAAGCACATTCACGATACGGTAGTTCGCACGCATGGCTTCGGGCTGGAAACGCGGCAAGGTCTGTCGGTTGTCGTTGTTCGGGTCGAAAACGGTGTATTCATTGATACAGCCACCGAGAAAACCACGGTTGATAGGGCTGTACGGCACAAAGCCGATACCCAGTTCACGGCAAGTATCAAGCACTCCGTTCTCTTCCACCAATCGGTGCATCAGGTGGTATTCGCTCTGTATGGCGGTCAGCGGCTGCACGGCATGAGCTTTACGGATGGTCTCCGGACTGACTTCGCACAATCCCCATCGCTGCACCTTGCCTTCCTTAATCAAATCGCCGATACACTGCGCCACTTCCTCGATAGGCGTATTGCGGTCGAAACGATGCTGGTAGAACATCGGAATGGAGTCAATGCGAAGGCGACGGAGCGATTCCTCGCAATAACGGCGGATGGTTGCCGGACGGCTGTCCTGACGCCCTGTGCCCTTGCCGTCGATGACTTCATGCCCGAACTTAGTGGTAATATTAACACGGTTCTTATAGGGAGCCAGAACTTCCCCCGCAAATTCCTCGTTGTTCAGAGGACCGTAGATAATGGCGGTGTCGAACAAAGTCACGCCCCGGTCAACCGCTTCTGCAATAACGCGCTGGCGTGTTTTTTTGTCGGGATATTGGCTGCGATTATAGGTCATGCCCATCACACCAAAGCCGAGAGCCGAAACCTCGAATGCAGCTGAGCCTGTACCGAGTGTGCGGTACTGCATATCCTTGTTTTTCATCGAAGATGCGGATGTCCCGCCAAGAACGGCATTTGCCGCCTGTACCTTGTTAATGGCAGGTTGTATGGTCAACGCTGCTCCTAATGCCGCTGCGGTTTTCAGAAAACCACGGCGGCTGATTTCTTTATTACTATTCATGATTTATTTCGATTTTCTTGATTATTCTTGCAGGATTTCCGGCTACTATCGTCATGGGCGGCACATCGTGGGTCACAACGCTCTGCGCTCCGACAATGCTTCCGTAGCCAATTTTCACTCCGGGAAGGATGGTCGAATTTATACCAATCCAAACTTTGTCTTCAATTACAATGGGGCGACCGTAAGTAGCACTGCGGTTGTCGGGATTCACATCATGATTGATGGTGATGAGATTGCATTTCGGACCGATGAACACACCATCACCGATTGTGATTCCTCCACGCCCGAAAAATGTGCAGCACTGCTGGATGAAGCATCCTTTGCCTATGGTTACAGGTTTGCCGTAATCAACATAAAAAGGAGGAAGCACGGTTGTGCTTTCATCAAGCGGTTTGCCGAGGATACACTTCATGTACTCATGCACTTCGGCAGGTGTCTTGTAACCGGCATTCATTTCGGTCGCAGTTTTCATGGTGTCGAAAATGTCCGTAATCAGTTCGTCATATCCTTGATCATTGGGTGACACCATTTCTCCGTTCAGGTCTCTTTTAAAAATATCGTTCATATCATTGCTTTTAATATTCTGATGCAAAGGTAAAAAGAGAGCCTCGCAACGGCTTTGCTGCGAGGCTCAAATCACTTTGTCATGAAGTTCAATTTGTAAAATATCATATTCTGCGAATCAACTTTGCCGGATTTCCTGCCACAATCGTATTCGGCTCGACATCGCGCGTCACCACGCTACCTGCCCCGACCACAGCATTCTCTCCGACGGTAACGCCCGGAAGAATGGTCGCTCCGGCTCCAATCCATGCCCAACGGCCGATATGCATCGGCTTGCAGGTAATCACACGACGGTTCTGCAAATCGTGATTGTTGGACAAGAGCTGCACATTGGCAGCAATCAGCGCATCATCATCTATCGTGATTCCACCGGCAGACATCATCAGGCAGCCGGGCATGACAATCACATTGCGGCCGAACTTCACATTGGCGGTGCGTACACCCGAAAAAGGTATTTCAACACGGCAGTTCTCTCCGAGGTTAGGAAAGACCTTGTGCAACAACTCGCTGTACTCCTCCGTATCGGGCATCGTATGGTTCAGCCGGAAGATGTCTTGCCGCAGTTCTTTGGCTGCGGCAAGTTCCTGTTCTGTCTGGTTCAGACAGTCGATTCTAATCTCTTCCATACAATTATTTGATTGTTTGTTTCGCCCACACTGCGGCCTGTTTCGCACTGCCGTTACACAAGCGTCCGTCTTTCCATACGGCTTTAGGATAGAGTTTTTTGAGCTGTTTCACGCTGTTTGCAATCGAACTGCCACCCGACGTGGCGAACGGAATAATTGTCTTACCCGAAAAATCATACTTTTCAAGGAATGTATTGACCGGACGGGGACACAAGTCCCACCAGATCGGATAACCAATGAATATCACATCATAATCTTTCGGGTCGATAGCCTCTCCGCTCAAAGCCGGTCGGGATTTGTCATCCGCCATTTCCACCGAGCTGCGGCTCTTTTTGTTCTGCCAGTCAAGGTCTGCCGAAGTATAAGCCTTGGCCGGAGTAATCCGGTAAAGTTTGCCACCGGTTGTTTCCGCAATGGCTTCCGCCACTATTTCGGTTGTCCCCGTACAAGAGAAATAAGCCACAAGGATTTTTTTGTTGCCCTTTGTCATCTGCGCACTCAATGTGGTGCCCCAAGTGAGTAATCCCATAATTATCAATGCTAATAGTTTCATGTTATTTTAATTTTGAATATTCGTTATCATTTACTGGTTCTAACCACTCGTTTGAGGTGTTCTCTCCGGGAATCTCGATAGCGAGGTGCGAGAACCAGCTGTCGGGTGCTGCTCCGTGCCAGTGCTTCACACCTGCAGGAATATATACCGAATCTCCGGGACGAAGTTCCACGGGGTCTTTGCCCCACTCCTGATAGTAGCCGCGACCGCCCACGCATACGAGTGTCTGCCCGCCGCCTTTAGTCGCTTGGTGGATGTGCCAGTTGTTGCGGCAACCCGGCTCAAAGGTCACATTCACCACGGGTACACCATCCGTCACAACTGGGGCTACATAGCTCTGTCCGATGAAATACTTGGCATACGCATCGTTGGTTTTTCCCACCGGGAAAATAATGGTCTGCGCATACGCTTCGAGCGAGGTGGCAGCGGTACTGTCAGTTGTTTCCGTCCAAACTTCCTTTGCCATGCGGAATGCTGCCCATGCCTTGGCCCAGCCGGCATAAAATGCGGCATGGGTCAGGATTTCTGCCATTTCGGTCTTGGTCACACCGTTTTTCTTCGCCGATTCAAGGTGATACTTGAACGAAGAATCTGTCAATCCTTGCGACATAAGGGCGACAACGGTAACAATGGAACGGTCGCGGAGCGAAAGCAGGTCATTGCGGCTCCAGACCTCGCCGAAAAGCACGTCATCATTCAGACGAGCGAACTCCGGTGCGAACTCACCGAGTGCATCGCGCCCAGCGGTCTGCTTGATTTTTACTTGTGATTTTGCCATAATAGGGAACATTAAAACCGATAATAGAACCAATGAAATTACTTTTGTTTTCATATTGCGCTTTTTTAATTTGACATTGCTGAGACATTTTCAATCATCGGATGCAAAGGTACAAAGAGAGCCTTACAACGACTTTGCTGCAAGGCTCAATTTGTTTTGAAGTTCAATACAACATGGATGGGGCAACCCCGTATGCCTCCTTGTATATCTTAGAGAAATGCGACAGGTTCTTGAAGCCCACGTCGAAACAGGCTTCCGTCACCTTCTTTTTCCCCGATTTTATCAAATCATGGGCAGCTTCCAGACGTCGTTTGATAATCCATTTCTGCGGTGTCAAATCGCTTACCTTTGCGAAATCCCGTTTGAAAGTCGCCAGACTGCGCCCTGTATAACTGGCAATTTCGTTCATGGAAAGGTCGCACATATAGTTTTCGTTCAGATAGTCCAAAATATCAATCTTCCACGGTTCCACGAAGTCGAACAGCGAAGCATACAGGTTGAAGTCGGTATTAAGCAATACATACACTCCTTCTATCATCTTCAGTTTCAGCACCTCCTCCGACGGTTTTTCACCGGCATCGAAATAGGGAATGACCGACTCAAACAGGGAACGGATGTCAGGTCTGTTACTTGGTAACACACGCAAACTTACCTTCTCGCGCTTGGAATCAGAGGGAATCTGCTGCCGATTAAGTGTCTGGTAAAATTCCTTTAAGAAAGGTCGTGAGAATTTCAACACAACAGAGCGGTAAGGATTTCCCTCTTCCACTTTTTTCTGCAACCGCATACGGTTGTCGCGCCGCATGAAAGCGCACTCTCCCGGATGCAGGACGGTTTTCTTACCCTGTTCCTCTATTTCCAGTTCGCCGGAAATCAGATAAATCAGAGTGTGCTCCCTGTTTTCGTGGGCACACCCTCTATCGTCTGTGAAATAACTTGCTATAAGTATATTTGAGCAATCGAACACATCTAATCGTTCCATATTGTTTCAACTTTGTTTTGCCTGCAAAGTTAGTAACTTTTATCCAAGAAATATTTGCTGAGAAGCTCAAAGTCGCGAAATTATAATAAAGGCAGGATGATAAATCACACCTGCCTTTAACATTAAATCTTTATTCCTTTACTTTTGGTTTTAGATTCCCTAAAATCCGCAACCTGTAATATTCTTGATATCTGGGGTTGCGGATACCTCTCTAAAACGACTCGTTTTCGTAAAGAATCCTTATGATGCAGTCGCAAAAGATGAAATTCCCTTACCCCATGATGCGACTTGAGGCAATACGCAAAAGACCACGAAAATTTGCGGCTGTCTTGCAGTTTTAACCCATTTTGCAGGGACAGAAACATACTTGAATACAAATGTTTTGATTCTGCTTGTGCGTTTAAGTCCAAGCTCTTCATGCTTGCGTCAGATATGAGGTGTTTGTAAAAGTTTCGTAAGAATAAATAATAGGAAATCTTTTTTTTTGGGGGTATCACTTTTCTGCAATTAGAGGCGATTTGCAGTAACCAACGCTACGAATCGCCTCTCATTGTCATTATCTGGATAAACCTTGTGACATCTTTTTTGATGGTGCTCCCAACCCCAACTTCTGTGTTCCGTCCCAATTAGTGAGTTGGTCAGCACAACCATTGGAGCCACCGAGTGAAACGTATGTATCTGCACAGCACGACATGTAATCAATGAACGAAAGGAAGTTCTGAATGATGGGTTCGGTATAAACAACTTCATCGGTAGCAAATAGTTTCGTCCAATGTGCGACACATTCTCTCCGATAGTTGCCACAACCATTCCAATCCATGCTTGCGAGAAATCTGTCAGCAGCAGATGCTACTCCTTGGGGAGAGTTGAGCGCAACATCGCCTTTTGTGGCAGTTGCCATAATACCATAATAGATTGCTTTGGCTTCTTTCTCATCGAAATCTATTCTGCTTGATTGCGAAAAGTTTTTGAGCTGTTCATTACCTTCACTAATGAATCGGTCAAGTACACCTTGGTATCTGTCTTGTCTTGCCTGTTCTTCACGTTTTGCCTCCGCTTCTTGTTCCTTGCGTTCTTCCACACGTTTAACAGCTTCAATTATTTCTGGCTGCTTTGTCAAGTCGTTCCATTGAAGAACCAAGATTTTGTATTTCTCCCATAGAGTATTGTAATCTGTTTTGAGCTTTGCAACATCTTCACTTTTAGAGGACAATTGGGTATTGAGACTTTCAATAACGGCATCCTTTTGAGCGGTTACTCGTCTGACTGCGTTCTCGTCAAGTTGCGATATGCGTTGTTTCACCTCCGTATTCTCGGCCTTTAGTGTATCATTCTCATTCCTCAATGCCTTATTCTCAATAATCAGTTTGTTGAGTTGCTGCATATAGTAAGTGTAAGTTTTGTTGACAGATGTCCGTATACCATTATTCTGCTTGTCACGTTCAGCGTTGATGGCAACGACAAGAGCCTTGATAGCATCATTGATGCTTGTTGTCCGTTCCTCTCGCCAAGTCTTTTGTCCGATAAGTGCAGGAATAGGAATGGCAAGTTCTTTCTTAACGGCATCCATTGCCTCTTGAACAGGTGTCTTGATATTGAGAAGAGGGAAGGAGAGCTCTTGCTTGTCAATAGTGGCAAGAACAGCGTATTTCTCCACCTTGTCAAGAGCCGCTTTCGCCTGTCGCTCGGCTTCAAGAACGACTTTGTTCTTATGCCTTCGTCCTCGTTTCTCTTCCTCGGACAATTCATTGTAAGGGATGCCACGTGCAAGGCCATACTTGCAACCAACCTCATTGTGATAGTCTGTATGTAGTTGCGAGAGATATTCCGACTTTGCTTTTCTTGTCTCGCCCCACACCTTGGCGTATGATACACGCTCAACATAATCCTTTGAGGCGGTCTGCTTGGTGTAGTTGTCTCGCTCCTCTTTGGGTAATGCTCTCCATTCCTTGGTTGAAAGCACCATGTCAGGATTGTTCTTGTTGACATACTTGCTGCCTATGCGTCCACGTTTCTTGACTTTCTCCACAGGAATAGTCTGCACATGGGCATGGATACTTGTTTCGTCACAATGGACTGCGAAACTGATAATATTCTCCTCGCCCCATTTGTGACAGACAAAGTCGTAGGTGTCCTTCGCCCATTTATAAATGCCTTGTTGCAATACGATGTGGCTATGGT
>ULRE01064357.1_pt1 | contig 41149 bp, 35 predicted proteins | sample 1955141 | NCBI WGS metagenome assembly ULRE01 (sample SAMEA4835674, study PRJEB28245) | human gut metagenome | biome: gut microbiome; material: fecal sample | place: Denmark | collected 2008
TTAATCAATGGGTCCAGGGTTCGAATCCCTGAGGGCGTACAGAGTTCCCTTCGAGTATTGCTCGGAGGGATTTTTGTTTCTGTCTGTTTTTCTTCTTTAACTATTCTTTTTGTCCGTTTTTCCGAGAATAATTTGTAACTTTGCACCCGCAAAAATAGAATAGAGTTATGGATAACAAAATTTTGAAATTCAACAAGCAGTTTGTAGAAGAACGTAGATATGAGCAATTCATAACCAGTAAATATCCCGACCGTAAGATTGCCATTGTGAGTTGTATGGACACTCGTCTGGTGGAGCTTCTCCCCGCAGCCCTCGGCTTTAAGAACGGCGATATTAAGATCATTAAGAATGCCGGCGGAACCATTACCAATCCGTTTGACAGCACCATGCGCAGCCTTCTGGTGGCTATTTATGAGCTGGGAGTGGAATGGATCATGGTGATCGGTCATACCAACTGCGGGGTGCAGGGTATGGACAGCAAGCGCATGATACAGCACATGAAGGAGCGCGGAATTACCGACGAGAAAATCGGCATGATGCGTTATTGCGGTATTGACCTGGAGCAGTGGCTGCATGGTTTCGATGATACCAAATCTGCGGTGCTCGAGACCGTTGACCTGATCAGTCATCATCCGCTGATTCCGGCAGATGTGAAAGTAAAGGGATTCATTATGGATTCTACTACCGGAGAGTTGGAGGAACTTTAGTTCTTCCTTTTCCTGAAAGATAAAAGGTAAGACACTCTTCTGGCAAGCTATTCACATAGATTGAAAGAGAGAGTGTCTTGTTTTTGTTAGTATGTAAAATAGTGGTTTAGTATAATTTAGATTTCTCCAAAGTTAAGTTTAGTTCTGTTCAATAGTTACGGTTTAGTTCCTCTGTTCTTTAGTTACGGTTTAGTTTCTTACTTTTTCTTCTTCTTTTTCTTTCAATAGTTACGGTTTAGTTTCTTTGTTTCTTATATCTGATTCGTTAAGATTTAGTCTCTGTTGTTCGTGTTTCTGTGTTTCTGTTTTCTTTTGACATTGCAAAGATCAGAAAAAAGAATTTAATGGAAGAGGGATTTTCCCTAAATTGGGGTGGGGATTTCCCTATTTCGTATTCCTATAAACCCCTTCTGCTTATTAAGTTGTTGAATATTAGATTTCTAGCTTGGTTTGCCAATAGAAGTGCGGTTGAAACAATTCTGCCATATTTTTCGGTTCGGTAGGGAAAATCCCATAGATGGAAGATCCGGAACCGCTCATGGAGGCATATACGGCTCCCTGACGGTAAAGTTCCTGTTTGATGCGGTTCAGTTCGGGATGATTGGGGAAGACGCTTTCCTCAAAATCGTTGACGATAATATCTTTCCATTCTTCAATCGGGCGGCAGATGGCATCCTGAACCCGATGCTCCGGCATGTGGGGGTGCACCTTGGCATAGGCTTCCTGAGTGGAAATATGGATTTCCGGCTTTATCAAGACCAGAGTATAGCCTTTCAGCGACAGAGAGATCGGCGTGAAGATGTTGCCGATGCCTTCGGCCAGAGTGGGGCGATTCTGAATGAAGAAGGCGCAGTCGGCTCCCAGGCGGGCAGCCAGTTCCTCCAGTTTTCCGACCGAAAGTCCCAGAGAAAAATGGTCATTCAGCATTTTCAGCATAAAGGCGGCGTCGGACGAACCTCCTCCCAGTCCGGCACCGAAAGGAATGTCTTTGCGCATGCGGATCTGGACCGGTGCAAGCGGATATTCGGACTGAAGCAGGCGGAAAGCCTTGATGACCAGATTTTTTTCCGGGGCACAGTCCACGGGAGTTCCTTCTATATTAAATAGGTAGTCCGTAGTGTTCTGCTGTTCCGGCGCGAGTGCTTCCAGAGAAAGAGTATCACACAGGGGGATGGGATAGAAGACGGTTTCCAGATTATGATAGCCGTCGGGCCGTTTGCTGACCACGTTCAGGCCCAAATTGATTTTTGCGTTGGGATATGTAATCATCATATACAAATTATTATTTCTTGTTTCAAAATTATAAAAAAAATCCGATATATATTATCTTTGCATACAAATGAAAATTGAAAATGGCAGAGAATAGAAGAACGACGAAGCGGACCGCGCCGAAAACCAAGCTGGTAGAGGTGCCCGCAGAAGATGCATACGGACATGTGCAGCCTCAGGCACTGGAGTTTGAGGAGGCGGTGCTCGGAGCCCTGATGATAGAAAAGGATGCGTATTCGCAGATTAGTGAAATCCTGAAGCCGGAGAGCTTTTACGACCACAGGCATCAGCTGATCTTTGAGGCAATACGCTCGCTGAACCTGCAGCAGAAACCGGTAGATATCCTTACTGTGACGGAGTATCTGAATTCAACCGGAAATCTGGAAGAGGCCGGCGGACCGTTTTATATCACTCAGCTGAGCGGAAAGGTGGCTTCATCGGCGCATATAGAATATCATGCCCGTATCATTGCCCAGAAATTTCTGGCTCGTGAGCTGATCACGTTTACCAGTGTGGTGCAGACCAAGGCCTTTGACCGCACGGTGGATGTGGACGACCTGATGCAGGAAGCCGAAGGAAAGCTGTTTGAGATTTCGCAGCAGAACATGAAGAAGGATTACACGCAGATTAATCCCGTGATTCATGAGGCATACGAGATGTTGCAGAATGCGGCCAAGCGTTCGGACGGTCTGAGCGGTCTGAGCAGTGGTTTCGAAAAACTGGACAAAATGACTTCCGGATGGCAGAATTCCGATCTGATTATTATCGCTGCCCGTCCGGCGATGGGTAAAACGGCATTTGTGCTTTCCATGGCCAAGAAGATGGCTGTAGACATGAAGATACCTTGCGCCATGTTCTCGCTTGAGATGAGCAACGTGCAGCTCGTGAACCGTATGATTGTGAATGTGTGTGAGATTCCGGGTGAGAAAATCAAGAGCGGACAGTTGGCACCTTATGAGTGGGGACAGCTGGACAGTAAGATTACCCAGCTCTATGATGCTCCTTTCTATGTGGATGATACGCCTTCGCTTTCGGTGTTCGAACTGCGTACCAAAGCGCGCCGTCTGGTGCGCGAGCACGGAGTGAAAATCATTATGATTGACTACTTGCAGCTGATGAATGCCAGCGGTATGTCGTTCGGTAGCCGTCAGGAAGAGGTAAGTACCATTTCGCGTTCGCTCAAGGGACTGGCCAAGGAGCTGAACATTCCGATCATCGCCCTGAGTCAGTTGAACCGTGGTGTGGAGAACCGAGAAGGTGCCGAGGGAAAACGTCCGCAGTTGAGCGACTTGCGTGAATCCGGAGCCATCGAGCAGGATGCCGATATGGTGTGTTTCATCCACCGTCCGGAATACTATAAAATCTATCAGGACGACAAGGGACGTGACCTGCGCGGTATGGCGGAGATCATCATTGCCAAGCATCGTAACGGTGCCGTGGGCGATGTGCTGCTCAAGTTTCGCGGCGAGTTTGCCCGTTTCCAGGACCCGGACGAGGATGCGTATATCCCGATGCCGGGAGAGTCGGCGGTATTCGGGTCCAAAATGAATCAGGAATCGGCTCCGATGCCCGATATGGATATGATGCCCCCACCACCGGATGGGCCTGTTCCTTTTTAAAAAAGCATTTTATAGGCAGTGTTCCTGAAAACTTTTTGGAATATTTCAGAAAAAGACGTAATTTTGCATGTCTCAGTAAGAATAAAAACTACAAAAAAATAATATGAATATTTCTTATAATTGGCTGAAAGAGTACGTAGACTTTGACTTGACAGCACAAGAAGTGGCTGATGCCCTGACCTCCGAAGGTCTGGAAGTGGGATCAGTAGAGGAGGTGCAGGCTATAAAAGGTGGCTTGCAGGGATTGGTCGTCGGTGAGGTTTTGACTTGCGAACCGCATCCGAATTCAGACCACATGCATGTATGTTCTGTAAATCTGGGTGAGGGCGAACCTCAGCAGATTGTGTGCGGCGCGGCAAACGTGGCTGCCGGACAGAAGGTGATTGTGGCTACTCTGGGTACAAAACTGTATGACGGAGATGAGTGCTTCACCATCAAGAAGTCAAAGCTGAGAGGCATTGAGAGTAACGGTATGATTTGTGCCGAGGACGAAATCGGTATCGGAACAGATCACAATGGTATCATTGTATTGCCGGATTCTGCCGTACCGGGTACTCCAGCTGCAGAATACTATAACATCAAGAGCGATTATCTGATTGAAGTGGACATCACTCCGAACCGTGCGGATGCCTGCTCACACTATGGTGTGGCTCGCGACTTGTATGCCTGGTTGGTACAAAACGGTTACAAAACTTCTATCCATCGTCCGGACACAGAGGCTTTTGCTGTGGATAATCACGATCTGGATGTGGAGGTTTGTGTAGAGAATACCGAAGCTTGTCCGAGATACTGTGCGGTAACCGTAAAGAACTGTACTGTTAAGGAGAGTCCGGAATGGTTGCAGAACAAGCTGAAGATTATCGGTCTGCGTCCTATTAATAATATTGTGGACATTACCAACTATGTGATGTTTGCTTACGGACAGCCGTTGCACTGCTTCGATGTGGATATGATCAAGGGTAACAAGGTTGTTGTGAAGACCATGCCAAAGGGAACTCCTTTTGTAACCCTCGACGGTGAGACTCATGAACTGACCGACCGTGATCTGGCTATCTGCAATGCCGAGGAGCCGATGTGTATTGCCGGTGTGTTTGGCGGTAAGGGTAGCGGTACTTATGAGAACACTACCAATGTATTGTTGGAGAGTGCTTACTTCAATCCTACTTGGATTAGAAAGAGCGCCCGTCATCATGGCTTGAACACAGATGCTTCATTCCGTTTTGAGCGTGGCGTGGATCCCGACGGACAGCTGTATGCTCTGAAGCAGGCTGCTATCCTGTGCAAGGAACTGGCCGGTGGAGAGATCGCTATGGAAATCAAGGACGTACAGTCTTCAAAGATTGCCAATCCGATTGTAGACATTACTTACGATTATATCAACGGACTGATCGGTAAGGAAATTCCGGCAGAAACCGTAAAGAGCATCGTTACTTCTCTGGAAATGAAGATTCTGGAGGAAACAGAAAGCAGTCTGAAACTGGAAGTTCCTGCTTATCGTGTGGATGTGCAGCGTCCGTGCGATGTGGTTGAGGATATTCTCCGTATCTATGGCTATAACAATGTAGAGATTCCTACTTCTGTGAAGTCCAGCTTGGCCATTAAGGGCGACGTGGACAAGAGCTATAAGATGCAGAATCTGATTGGCGAGCAGCTGGTAGGTTGCGGATTCAACGAGATTCTGAACAACTCACTGACCCGCGCAGCTTATTACGACGGTTCGGAGACTTACAATCCGGAGCATCTGGTAATGCTTCTGAATCCGTTGAGCTCTGATTTGAACGCTATGCGTCAGACATTGCTGTTCGGTGGATTGGAGTGCGTGGCTCATAATGCCAACCGTAAGAATGCCGATTTGCGTTTCTTCGAGTTCGGTAACTGTTACTATTTCGATAAGAACAAGAAGTCAGACGTGATCATCCCGGGAGTGAGCAACGGACGTGATCTGGAAGTCAGAAAGCACGTGCTGGATGCTTACAGCGAAGATTATCACCTGGGTCTGTGGGTTACCGGTAAGCGTGTGAGCGGTTCTTGGTGCCATGCCGACGAGGATAGCAGCTTCTACGAACTGAAGGCTTACGTGCTGAACATCTTCGCCCGTCTGGGTGTAAATATGGGTGCCATGGTGATTGCCGAGTCAAAGAACGATCTGTTTGCCAAGGCCATCGAAATCCAGAACCGTGGCGGTAAGGTATTGGCCACTCTGGGTATCGTAGCGAAGAAGATGACCCACATGTTCGATATCGACAATGACGTTTATTTTGCCGATCTGAACTGGACTCTGCTGATGAAGGCCATCAAGAACAACAAGGTAAGCTTCAAGGAAATCAGCAAGTATCCGGCTGTAAGCCGTGATTTGGCTCTGCTGATTGACAAGAACATCACTTTCGAGGAAATCGAGAAGGTGGCATACGCAACAGAGAAGAAATTGCTGAAGGCTGTTCGTCTGTTCGACGTTTACGAAGACAAGAATCTGGAAGCCGGCAAGAAGAGCTATGCGGTGAACTTCCTGTTGCAGGATGAAACCAAGACTCTGAACGACAAGCAGATCGATGCCATCATGAACAAACTGATCACGAACTTGCAGAACAAACTCAACGCCAAGTTGCGTTAATATCATAAAGTTGCATCCGAAAGGGTGCAGCTGCATTTCAAAAAGAAAGACTATAAATTCAAAACATTTAAATATTACACAATGGGAAGAGCATTTGAATATAGAAAAGCTGCCAAATTGAAAAGATGGGGTCACATGGCCAAGACGTTTACAAGACTGGGTAAACAAATCGCTATTGCGGTGAAAGCCGGTGGTCCTGAACCGGAAAATAACCCGACCCTGCGTTCTATCATCGCAACCTGTAAGCGTGAGAACATGCCGAAGGATAACATCGAGCGTGCCATCAAGAATGCTATGGGTAAGGACCAGAGCGAATACAAGGGAATGACTTACGAAGGATACGGTCCTCACGGTATCGCTGTATTTGTTGATACTTTGACTGACAATCCGACCCGTACCGTTGCCGATGTACGTTCTATCTTCAACAAGTTCTCTGGAACTTTGGGTAACATGGGTTCTTTGGCTTACCTGTTCGATCACAAGTGCGTATTTACTTTCAAGAAGCCTTCAGATCTGGATATGGATGAGTTGATTCTCGATTTGATCGACTACGGAGTAGAAGAAGATTACGAGGAGGATGAGGAAGAAGGAACTGTAACCATTTACGGTGATCCGAAGAGCTACGGTGCAATCCAGAAGCATCTGGAGGAGCAGGGCTTTGAGGATGTCGGTGGTGAGTTCACTTATATTCCAAACGACTTGAAGGAAGTTACTCCTGAGGTACGTGAAACGATCAACAAGATGGTAGAGCGTCTGGAAGAGTTTGACGATGTGCAGACTGTTTACACAAACATGAAGCCTGAAGAAGAATAAAGATTTCACAAGATGAAAGTGGAGTTTAAGACAAAAGGAACTTGCAGTTCGCTCATTGAGATTCAGACGGAGCAGGGCATCATTGAAGAGGTACGTTTTCAGGGAGGCTGTAACGGCAATCTGAAAGGTATTTGTTCTTTGGTTAAAGGAATGCCTGTTGCGGAAGTAATCCAGCGTCTGGAGGGTATCCGTTGCGGTGCCCGTCCGACATCTTGTCCGGACCAGTTGGCGCAGGCACTGAAAGAAACCTTATAAAAATTCTTTTTAAATCATATAAAAACGGTGAACCTTAAAGATTGGTTTTCAATCTTGCGGTTCACCGTTTTTTGTTTATGCTTTCATGAAAGAGAATCTTTTTTTAGCGGAGAGGGGACTATAACATTTCCAACCATTTCCGGACTTCCTCCAGCCATATTTTCTTGAACGCGAATTTGTTTGAGAATCCCCATCCGTGTCCTCCTTTTGGATAGCAGAGTAGGGTGGCCGGTACTTTGTGAGCCAGAAGAGCCTGGTAGTAACGGATGCTGTTTTCCGGTACGACAGCCCGGTCGTCGCTACAATGGATCAGCAGTGCCGGTGGAGTTTGTGCGTTTACCTGAAGTTCATTGCTGAAGAACTCAATCTGTTCGTCCGAAGGATTCTTTCCCAATAAATTCTGGCGTGACCCCTGATGCGTGATTTCCTGGCGCATGCTGATTACCGGATACAGGAGTAGCTGAAAGTCCGGTCGGCAATCTTTGGTATAATGTGTTGCAGCTGTTGAGGCCAGATGCCCTCCGGCAGAAGCTCCCATGATGCCTATTTTTTTCAGATTCCACTCGTCGGCATGCTGGCGCATGATGCGGATTGCTTTCTGAGCATCACTTAAAGGAACATCGCTGTGTCCATTCGGCATTCGGTATTTCAGTACAGCAAAAGTAATTCCCTGTTCGTTAAACCAGGAGGCCATATCGTGCCCTTCGTGCTTCAACGCTACATAAGCATATCCCCCGCCCGGGCAGGCAATAACAGCCTTGCCGTTGCTTTTTTCGGGAAGATATATCGTGAGTGAAGGCTGAGTAACGTTTCCGACAATTCCGTTTTGGATGACTTTCTCCGCTTCTGTAATTTCATTTGTGTTTGGGGCACCGTCGGGCCACAAGGGAATTTCAATTTTCTGTTGGGCACATACAGATGTAGTCAACAGAAAGATATAGCTGCCCAAAGCTGTAATCAGGAATTTTCTGTATTCTGGTAGTGTAATTTTTTTCATGTCTGTTGTTTTTAAGAGTTTGTTATCAGAAGAATGCAAAAGCATCGTAATATGTTTTGTTTATTTTCGTTTTCGTACGGGTTGGTTTGCATAAAGATCATTCATTTTCTGTATGGGAGCCATCCATTTCTTTGGCATATAGCGAGTTACCCAGTAGAGTTATGTATCTTATGATATACTCCAATTTATAGGGAGACATTTCTCCTTCCAGAGAAACTGGCTGGTTTGCCTCAAGTGATTGCACGATATGTTGATAGACCGATGAGGCTTCTTCCATTGTCCGTTTAGCTTGTTTGGCTCTGACCTTTATAAAAAGTTCCAGAGCTGTTTTGATTATCCGAATCAAATTTTCTTGGTCTTTTCGCTCTGTGTACAGCACAATAAGTCGGTCGAAGGGCATTCTTACCGGTTGTTCGAGAAGTATTGCTTTTTCATAAACACTGACAGCTTCATCTGTCAATCCTTCTTTTTTCAGTTCATCTCCCAACTTTGTCAGGCGTAAGCTTTTCTGATAGATATCTTGGAACTCAATATAATTCAGGTCTTCAGGATTCTGAAAGATTTCTTCGGTGATGAGTTGCAATTTTTCAATCATTTCCGTTTCGTCCTTACAAAGAACCTCTCTAGGGACTGTGCCTCGGTTCGGACCTACAATTTCCGCCCTTTCCAGATAGTAAATCAGTCTTTGGGCTCTATTGTAGCCTATACAGAATTTTCTTTGGAGCAATGAGGTACTTCCCAATTGCGTATTTACTATCAAATTTGCAGCCTCTTCAAAAAGCGGGTCAATATTCGCCTTGTTTAGAATTTCCTTATATTGTTCCGAAAGGCTGTAATCGGGAACATATTGTTTTTTATCCATCAGAAGATCCAGTTCGGGGGATTTTTCCACCTCTGTTTCTTCCGCATGTTTCTCACGTTTCTGAGTCGGGATGAGAGCAGAGAGTGCTGCCATGAAGAGGAATAACAAGGACCATCTCCATGAGATGCCTAACACCAGAGGAAGCATAACTGATGCCCATAAACACGAAAACAACAGAACAAACCGCAGGAGTCTGTGGTAAGTGATTTCGTTGTTTTTCTTTTTTTCTTCAAAATCTGCATCTTTGGGATTTTCTGCATTTGAATCCGTATCGGGAAGTCTTTTCATTGTCTTATTATAAGGTAGTATATTGGTTTCACGATTAAGCTATTTGGGGATAACCATGCGGTTTTATTTTCAAAAATACGGATTAATTGAGTTATAATCAAATTTTGCGTGACGATAAATATTCAAGAGGAATAAAGATTTTATTCCGTTTATTTACTTGTAAAATGATTTTCCGATAGACTCTCCAATATATTATCCAGAAAGCACGTTGCTCAGGTTGTTTGAACTGTTTTGAATTTGCAGGATTAATGTTTTCTGAAACTGAAGACAATGACTGGGTTGTGGTAGCATTGGGGACGCTATGAATATGTTCCGAACAAAGAAATCAAAAATATTTTTTAAGCTTTCTCTTTGCTATTTAATTTTTTTGGTGTACCTTTGTTCTATCAAAAGCCGACATGGCTCAGTTGGTAGAGCATTTCATTCGTAATGAAAGGGTCGCGGGTTCGAGTCCCGCTGTCGGCTCCATAGTCAGATAAAGATAATCACTTGATTATCTGATACTTCCCCAAATACTTCTTACGAAAGACTTCAGTATTTAATTTTAAAAAAAGGATTTTTACCTCACTTTTGAGCGAATTTGATTGTCCTTAAAATTAAATGCGTATGTCATCTGTTTATTTAACCATACTTCCAAACAAAAAAAATGTTCGTGGTGAATATGCAATTCGGTTTGCCATAAACCATAAAAGGGAAACATGTTATATCGTGACACGCTTTTTGGTGTCTTCTTTGGCCCAGTTCAAGAACGGTCAGGTCATCAAGAGACCGGATGCTGCAATCATAAACACGAAACTGCGTAATCTGCTTAATACTTACCAGAACAGACTGGACGAGATTGTCAATCCAGAATTATATTCCTGCAAGCAGCTCAAAGATATGATTCAGCATGCGGACAAAAGAGATTCCGCAACCTTTAAAAGTATTTCTGATGAATTTCTCCACCAACTTATAGAAGAGGGTAGGGGTAGCTACGCAAAGATGATTGAACACAACAGTCGGACGTTTTTGGACTTCTGCAAAGGAGATATCCCCATTCAAGGAGTTACCCCGGAATTAATCGACGGGTATATAAAATATCTCAGACGGAAGGGAACTGTCAGCGATACATCAATTAATATCATGTTGGCCAGAACAAAGGTGATCATTAACCGAGCCATAAAACAAAGACTGGTGAGATATGATGTGCATCCGTTCATAGCCTGTAAAATAGCTTCTGCTCCTATCCGGGAAGGACACTGTCCAAAGTTTTGTGTAAATGGAAACAGAATTCAGCTGTAAGTTTGTTCTTATATCTGGATTCTGTTAACTCCGAGATGCTGTCCCGTATCCATTTCTGTAGCTCACAGACTTTTCACAAGTATCAGACAGTTGTCTGTATATGTCCAGTTCGTTGATCAGGAATAAGTTTCAAACACAATGTCTGTTTATCTTATAACAAACCTATTCATTTATCAAATCCTCAAAAAATTCTACTGTAAGATTACAATCCTGGTTATCCAACAACCTTCCTTCTTTGTTCAGTATTAATGAAAAAGGAATACCGGAAAACTGAAAATGAGCTTGAAGATAAGCCCAGTCATCAGGACTTATATAAATATGTTCCCCTTGAATATTATTCTCTTTCATCCAGGCTTCTGCCGACTCACGAGGAGAATCCGCTACATTACATATATATAAAAACTTCACCGGCTTATTTTTAAGTTTCTCAACCATTTCACGTTGTTCTAACATGCCGGCACGACAAGGACCACAACTCATTCCCCAAAAGTCGACATAAAGTACATTACCCGCATAAGGATTGATAATACGCTGGAATACACTGTCTTTCTCCAATAATCGGCTCTCAGAAGCTCCTTCTTGCTCACGAATACAATTCCTATAGTATTGTAACAAATGAAAACGGACCTGAGGATAAGTAAGGTAAGGTATTATAGCAATAAGACGCTCAGTCAGATGGTCTCCATGAAATCTGTTTGAATTAGAGCTTTTTTTGAAACCATGACAAAGGGCAATCTGAAATGCAAAATTATTACCCAACTTCGTATTTTTATTATATTCTTGGAACTGCTTTTCTATAAAGTCACTATAAGTAAAAAGTAAATCATTGCGCAATACTTTTGCCTGTTTTAAAAATTCCGGTTCATAATCTTTCGGTAAAAAGAAATCGTTGGCATACCAGGCTAAATTCTCTGAAAAATAATCCTGTTGCTCCAAACGGTAGTCCGAAACATCATCAATAATTTTAAATATATCATAATCCATACGATTATAAGGCAACCAGGAGTCAGCTCCCATAATCAAATATGGATTATCTATAAAGCAATCATTGTTTTTTAACAGGAATAGGAAAAATTTCTTATTGTCTAACGGACGATAATTCTCATTGGTTATCCATTCTCTATCTGATTTCATAATAAATTGTGTCAGTTTATGATTGTTGCGCGCCTCAAAAACGTTAACTAAAGGGGCGCTCAATAATGAAGCCTTGAGAATGTTGCGAGTTAGTGGCATACAATCGGTAGGTAGGGATTTATCTATATCTTTCTTTATTTTCTCAAAAACCAGAAAATTGAAATCTATAAAATCCTCATACACTTGATTGGACGCTCTCACTTCAGGATATTTTCTATATTCTGACAAATACTTTTTCCGTAACATAGGATAATAACGATTAACCTGAGCTGTTACATTGTTACCTGAAAATTCCAATCCTTTTCCGGCATCATAAACTACATCTACCGTATCACCTACCATTAAAAAAACATTTGCTTTAAAATTACTCCAAAAAGCAAACTGGCTATGTGGTAAAGCAACATTTTCATGAAAAGTGCCATCGGAATTTACGTGAACCAAATAATTAGCGTCTTCATCCAGAAATAGATTCTTGAGATGAATGGTAAACATTTTCGGCATTTCCTGTCCAGGCATATTTTTTATCTGCCCGCGAAGTAAACAAACTCCTCCACGAAACTGATATCCATCATCTGCAGAAAGTTGCAATGTACATACAAAAATACAAAGCAAAAAAACAAAAGTTCTACATAACGTTTTCATAAATAATTATTTGTTTTTTATATATACATAAATTATCGTGAGTTCAATATAGTATATATCACTGATAATTAAAAATATAGCGACAAAAGTCTTTATTTTTCTGTTAATGATTGGTTTGGTTCTATTTTTTTGCAACCTTCAAGATAGCTGTCAATTCCTTCTTTGAAATCCTTTTGAAGTTCATTGATGGTGCTGCCTTCATAAAGAATCAAAGCTTCGTTGCCCATCCCTTGAACTTTACCGCAAAAGCAGTTGTCCTCTTTGCTATATTCTATAGAACCCTTGTAACCTTTATATTCCAGATGCTCCATAATTCTTTTCGATGAAAATCTTTTTCATGAAATATGTGCAATGCCTGCACCTTTCTCACAGACGTAATTCACATAAAATAGTGCTAATAGTAAGCCAATATCTGATGCAACTGCCATGCCTAATGGTTGAGAAACGTTTCCGCATCAATTTTGAATTCCAGAGTGAAGTCCCCGTTGAGGGCATCGCAAGGATTGGGATTCTCTTCCAGATACAGACTAATGGCTTCTTTTATGTTTTCGATAATCTCTTTCAGGTTATCGCCCACCGTGAAAATAGGAGCGTCTTTGATATATGCACAGAGATTGGTCCCTGCGTTTTCAATAATTACTTCTACAGTATGTTGTGCAAAGTGTTCTTCGGAATAGTCGGCAACCAGGTTGGAAAGCAACTCCAGCTCTATTCTATCAGGATCTTCAGGGGGAGTCGTGTCTGTGATCCGATTCAGTAATCCTTCCACCTTCTTTACTGCCCACTCATATTGTTCCTTTCGTGTAATTCTTGTCATGGCATTCATTTAATCGGTACCGCCGATCCGGTTTAAGCAGAATAATAGGACCTGAAAATAAGACTTTTCTTTGTTATTTGCAAATCTTTGGAAGCAAAGACGGAGTTTTTGGTATAGGAGGCGACGCCCGACAGACTGTCTTCAAATCGTAATGTCATAATATTTGTATTAATTACAAAAATTATATCAGATGCTTTTTTGATGAAAAGAAATGTATTATCTTTGCGCGTGCAAACAATGATCACATCATCATGAAGCATTTGGATATAATCAGTATTGTGGCAGGTGTTTTCCTGCTCTTTGCGGTGCAATATGTTGCCGGAGGCTTTCCGGTAACCTTCTTTTCTTTCCCGTTGAACATTATTTTGGTTGTGCTGTGGCTGCTGGCCCTGTGGGTGCTCTACAAGGACTATCGTCAGACGCGCTTTTGCCGTTTCCTGCTTTCCTTGCGCACCACGGTCATCACCTTTGTGATGTTCATTCTGCTTTGCCTGATCATAGGTCTGGTGCCTCAGCATTCGGCCATGATGCCGGTGGGAGAGGGAGGAACCTTCTGGGAGCGTCTGGGAATCCATGAGATGACCACCTCCTGGCCTTTCCTTTTTATATTATTATTGCTCCAGTCGCATCTGGCCATGATCACCTTCCGCGGTATCCGAAACCGGAAAGGCATCCGCTGGCGCTTTCTGACCAGTCATTTAGGATTGTGGCTGGCTTTGCTGGGAGGTTTCTGGGGCAGTGCCGATACGCAGATGTACCGGGTACCGGTATATAAGGGGCAGCCCGGACGCATGGCCTATGCCGCCGACGGACGCGTGCATTATTTGGATTACGAATTGGAGCTGCGCCGCTTTGAGGTGGATTACTACGACAACGGAATGCCGCGCACCTATCAGGCCGATGTGGCCGTGGACGGGCAGGAAGTCGTTCTGAAAGTCAACGAACCGCACAGCATCCGTTTTGGTGAGGACCTCTATCTCACGGGATATGACATGCATGCCGGAGACGAGATTCGTTACTGCGTACTTCAGGTGGTGAAGCAACCTTGGAAATATGTGCAGCTCACCGGAATCATCATGATGTTGCTTTCGGCTGTAGCTTTGTTTATTAAAGGACCGATAAAGAGAGGAAAAGATGATCAGTTGGGATAATTTTGAATATTTTGTAGCTCCTGCGGCTCTGTGTTGGATTGCGGGAGCCGTGCTTTCGGCGCGTCAGGCCACCCGTAGCCGTGCGGCTTTGTGGGCCACTTTGGCCGGTACCCTGATTTTTGCCGTTTTCATTGCCGGTTTGTGGACCACGCTTTCCCGTCCGCCGTTGCGCACGATGGGAGAGACCCGTTTGTGGTACTCCTTTTTTCTGAGTATCTCCGGACTGATCACCTACTGGCGCTGGCGTTACCGTTGGGTATTGCCCTTCACCACGCTTCTGGCGCTCGTGTTCTGCATGATTAATATTCTGAAGCCCGAGATACACGACCAGTCGCTGATGCCGGCCTTGCAGAGCCCGTGGTTCATCCCCCATGTCACGGTGTATATGTTTTCCTATTCCGTGCTGGGCTGTTCCTTTATCCTTTCCTGCATCGGACTCTACCGCCACAAACCCGAATATCTCGACACGCTCGATCAGCTGGTCTATGTCGGTCTGGCCTTCCTCACATTGGGAATGCTTTCGGGCGCCGTGTGGGCCAAGGATGCCTGGGGCAACTATTGGAGCTGGGACCCCAAGGAAACCTGGGCGGCGATCACCTGGTTCGGTTATCTGCTCTATGTGCATCTGCGCCTCATGTCGGGCGTGTCTCCGCGCAAGCTTTATTTGATTTTGATACTGAGTTTCCTGACCCTTCAAATCTGCTGGTACGGCGTGAACTATCTGCCGTCGGCCGAGGGCAGTGTTCATGTATACAGTCAGACATAAACAATTACCTAAACTAATAAAAGAGAGAGAAAAATGAAGAAAAAGTATGTGTTAGTGCCCGTTGTGCTCCTTGCAGCAGGAGCGGCCACCTATCGTCTGGTCAATCAGCCGCCATCGTCTGATCTTCCGGCCAACGAGCAGATGTATCAGTTGCTGGCAGATGCCGGCTGTATGGCTTGTCACGTAGCCGAGCCCAAGTTGCCGTTCTACGCTTCTTTCCCGCTGGCCGGCGATTTGGTGAAGGAAGATGCCCGTCTGGGTTACCGTGCCTTCGACATCGCCCCGATGATGGAGGCCATCAAGGCCGGAACACCGGTCAGCGAAGTAGATCTGGCAAAGGTAGAGAAAGTCATTCAGGACGGTACCATGCCTATGGCCAAGTATTATCTGGTTCACTGGGGATCTTCCATTCTGGATTCCGAGAAGACCATTGCCCTGAACTGGATTCGCGACCAGCGTGCTGCCAATTACCCGAATCCGTTGGCTGCTGCCGAGTTTGCCAATGAACCGGTGCGTCCGATTGCCGATTCTATTCCGGTGGATGTGCGCAAGGTGATTCTGGGAGAAATGCTTTATCACGATACCCGTTTGTCGGTGGACAACACCGTGTCTTGTGCCACTTGTCACGGTCTGAACACCGGTGGTGTGGACAACAAGCAGTTCTCTGAGGGTATTCAGGGACTGAAGGGTGGTGTCAATGCACCGACCGTGTTCAATGCTCATTATAACTTTGTTCAGTTCTGGGACGGACGTGCCAAGACTCTGGCCGATCAGGCTGGCGGTCCTCCGTTGAACCCGGTAGAGATGGGGCACAAGTCGTTCGACGATATCTGTGCCCGTCTGGCTGAAGACGCTGCCTTTACCAAGGCTTTCAAGGAGGTTTATCCTGATGGTTGGACTCAGGCAAACATCACCAATGCCATCCAGGAGTTTGAGCGTACGCTGATCACTCCGAACAGCCGCTTCGACAAATACCTCAAGGGCGACAAGGCTGCCTTGACTCAGGAAGAGATTACCGGTTATGAGCTGTTCAAGCAGTACAACTGTGCTACCTGTCACGTGGGTGAGAACCTCGGTGGTCAGTCTTACGAGCTGATGGGCTTGCAGGGCGACTATTTCGCTGACCGTAATACCGAGATCACTCTCGAAGACCACGGTCGCAACAAGGAAACCAAGACCGAGCGTGACATTCACCGCTTCAAGGTTCCCGGATTGCGTAACATCGCTCTGACCGCTCCTTATTTCCACGACGGTACCAAGAAGACTCTGGAAGAGGCGGTACGCGATATGGCCAAGTATGAGGTTGGTGTAGAACTGACCGATCAGGAAACTGCCCAGTTGGTTTCTTTCCTCAAGACCCTCACCGGAGAGTATAAGGGAAAGACTCTGACTAATGACAATATGAAATAAATTTTTAACTGAAACGACAATTCTCTAAAGTTGGAGATTGTAACTATACTCTTTTAAAGGGCCGCATCAAACTCTATATGGAGTGATGATGCGGCCCTTTCTTTAGTCTTTTTAAGGACATAAATTCAAGTTATGAGTTCATCTTTTCAAAAAATGAATTCTGACATAGTCTATTTTTCTTTAGAATATTCAAGCTTTGAATAAAATTTGTCCTTATGAAAGCAGATTCTCAAGCAATCTGTTTTATTCTTTGGGAGAGATATTTTAAGGGTAGAAAAATCTTCCTGATGTTTTTGCAAAATCCTCTCAATGATTTTATCAAATGATCCCAATCATTTTTTTGCACTGTGGTGCTGCACGGAGAACACCGGCAGCCCGGCATGGAAAAAGGAGCTGTATCCGGTTGTCCGGATCACAGCTCCTTTTGTTAATGATATAATGTTAGAAGACCGTTTAGAATTTGATGTTGGCGTTGAACTCTACAGTGAACGGACGGATATAGCTTCCGGCCATCACATATCCCGCATAGGCGGCTGCTTCATCCTTGTCTACGAGTTCCGCACCGGCGATGCTGCCTTTCGCACCAGTCTGGTTCAGGAAGTTCACCACGGTGCAGCCCAGCGACAGTTTCTTGTTCACCTGCCAGTTGATACCGCCGAAGGTTTCCCATCTGCCGTTGAAGTAATAAGCATCGTTGATGTTGGCATACGTCTTGCTGAAGTAACGGAAGCTGGTCCAGATCTTCAGATAATCTGTAATCATATAGCTCGGGTCGATTTCCACAATGACCTGAGGAATCTCGGCTACAATGTTTCCGGTAGCGTCGATCTTGCCCACATAACCGTCGGAGAAGGTGATGGAAGTCTCATACTTCTTGTAGGTCGGCTTCTGGTATGTGAACAGGAAGTGCAGGTCAAATCCCTTGCACGGATGTGCTACCACGTCGGTGGTCCATCCGATGGTCTGGATGTCGAAGGTAAGCGGAGCGGCCATAATCTGGTTCTGTCCGTCAGCCGTTTTGTGCTGCAGGTTCAGTGTGGCGTTGTTGTTGGTCTTGGAGATGTAAGACACTAAAGAAGTCAGGCTGAGCCATTTGTTGTTGTAATAGATACCGGCACGTCCCAGAGGTACGGAGATGGTTCCCGTGTTCGGATAAGTGGCCGGAGCAAAGCTCTCGATCTTCGGATGCTGGGTGATGTAGGTGAAGTCACCGGTCAGACCGAACTGATTGTTGATCTTATAGGTCAGGGCTGCTGTGAGCGCATAGTTCAGCCAGTCATGCTCCATCGGAGTCGGTTCGATTTTGACGCCGTCCTTTTCCGCTCCCAGATAATAGTCTGCAAATCGTCCGATATAGTTTCCGTTGGCATCCTTCACGGCCGCATTTTCTCCTCTCAGAGCCTGATACTCCAAGCGGGCACCATAGTACACGTTGAACTTGTCGGTCACATCCCAGTCGTGTGTGAAGTAGAGCGCCAGTTTGTTGTCGAATCCGTTGTAATATTCAGAGGCGTTCTTGTTGAAGTCGTAGAAATAGCCGTTGCTGTATTTGCGGTTCTGCGAAGTGGCATAGTCGGCATTATACAGGCGCACCGGATAACTTCCGTCAGAAGGTACCGACTGGTCGTACATCGTGGTCGAAGAAGTGTAGTCAATGTCGTAGTACCACTCGTTGAGGCCCAGTCGCCACAGACCGTGGTCGGTGTTTCTGCTCAGTTCCGAAGTAAACATGAACGAGTTGATGAAGCCGCGGTTCAGACAGGTCATACGGCTCTGTACATATTCACCGGTGTATGGTTGCATGCTTCCGTCAGCACTTTCATACAGATAGTTGATGCCCGCTTCGTTCTTGTCGAGCGACATCGGAGTCTGGTAAACCAGCGAACCAGTGGACTTGTCATATTTCATAATGGCTTTCCAGTTCAGTCCGTTGTCCCATTTATAGTCGTTCATCAGGGTGATCATGTTTCCCTTGTTTTCGGAAGCATCATAAAGGTTGGTCTTCTTGACCTCACCGGTACGCATGTCGCGATACACCATGTCATTGTCCACCGGAAGGTAAGAAGTGGTACCCAGCTTGAAATCGCCGAACTGTTTCACGCTACCGTCGCCCACATAGATGAAGGGAGCCGACTGGGTGGCATAGTTATATACCGGATGGCTGTTGCTGAAATTATATAAGGCTGTAAATTCACCCCGGTTGTCGTTATATCTTTTGGTCAGGGCAAACTTGTAGATCTGCGTACGGTCCTGGAATGGGGTAGACTTGATGTCGAAGGTTCCCGGGTCAAAGTCCTGATACATGTTGGCGCTATAGAACCATCCCTTGCCCAGACTGCCGTTCAGGTTCAGGGCCACTTCCTGCATTCCGAAGTGGTTGCTCTTGTAGTTCAAGGCTCCGTGGAATCCTTTTTGTCCCAGTTGGGTGAAAGAGTTTACCGCATAACCGATGTTTCCGGTCGTTACGGCCGTCTCGGAAATCTTGAGCAGTCCCATGTGGCTCAGGCTGACATCGCCTCTCCACAGAGAGTTCACGGTGTGCGGGTTGGTGGCATAAGTAACCGGAATCCCGTTTTCCAGCACATTGACATCGGCCGAGGGCAGACCGATCTGAATCTCTCTCGGTCCGTTGGCACTGGCAGCGTTCAGCATGACATTTCTGTTGCCTTCTTCATTACTTTCCTTTTTATCCTGCGCCTGAGCATACGAAATGGAACAAGCCATTCCCAGCAATAGTACAGCCGCATGACACTGAGCTGACTTTTGTCTCATTTTTTTCTCCGCCTTCATAGCATCCTAATTTTAAATATCAGTTAGAAAAAATTTATTAGTTTGTTTGATGCCGTAAATGTATGAAAGTTCTGAGAATCAGAATATCACGATTGTTTCATACCCGATTATAAATGTTTCATGAAACAAATGTGCGTGCGATTGCAACAAATGTTTCAGTCGTTTAGTGGAAAAATGCTCCTGAAAGCCCGAAAAAAAGGCAGAGCTCCTCCCGCCCTTGCAGCCAGAGGAGCTCTGTAGATGAAAAACCGTTTCCAAAGCCGTTCCGAAACGGTTATCCGGTTCCTTAAAATATTAAAAAGGAATAGAACGGTTTGTAAAGAAGGTTGTTCGGTTCCAGATAAAGGCAACCGTTTGCAAAGTCAAAAGTCAGGTGGAAGCGCTGCAACAGATTGTTGCCCATCACACCGTCCATCTTGTCGCTGGCCTGCACGCCTTCGGTCACCGTGGAGAATGCCCCCGGAATCCGAGGCAGACGCAGGCTGCCCATCACGATCTCGTCAAAATACACATTCTGCAATTCCCCTGTATTGGCATCTGAGCTGCTGATGCGCGAGATGGCAAAAGGCTGTTGGCTGCCCAGCAGTTTCTGCTTCCTTACGAAAGGCGTGTTCAGATCCAGCACACGGTCGGAACCCAGATCCACCTCCAGTCTCAAGTCGTAGTACGTACCGTTGACACATACCTTTACCGGCACGACCGGTACTCCCATTTCATAATCTATTTGCAGACACACGGCCTGCCGGTCCGGCTTGTAGGTGCCGGGACGATAAAGGTAAATCATCCTCCGGTCATAGTCGAGCCGCACCGTAAAATTCTTCATGAACGACAGGCCTACAACGCCGTCCCAGAATTCGGGCGGGTAGGTCACACCGATAAATTTCAGGTCGTCCGTCCGGGTTCCTCCGGCACAGAAAGAGTTGCCCGTGCTCACGGGTACGGCATTGCCGCCGCTGGCTCCGTAGTTGAATCCCTTCTCGTTGAAGTTCAGATGGCGCACTGCCTTTTCCGATTGCGTGTTGACCACCATGTCCGTGGCTCCGCTGTCGAACAGAAAGCGCAGCGTGTCACTCTCATTCACCCGGCAGCGGATGTAGACTCTGCTGTCGCCCCCTAATTCAAAAGGAATGCTGTCCAGAGCTTCCTGTGCAGAAACTCCGGACGGCATTCCTCCGAACAGGGTAAAACAAGATGCGATTAGAATATTCTTGAATAACATACCCTTTTATAACTATGATATTTTTTTAGAAAATATCCACTTCGGCCACTGCTGCCTTCTCGCTTCGGTTTGCTCCTTCGGTCATCTGAATCTTGAAGTAGCGTGCCTCTGTGGTATTCTTGAAAGTACAAGAGCGCTTGGTCGGGTCATTGATCAGATTACCGAACATAAAGTCCTCCACCTTCTCCCAGTTCTGTTTGTCCTGGCTCACCCAGACGGTACCCCGTTCGATCATACCCTCGGCATTGCGGTTCTGCGGTGTGTAGGCAAATCCGCGGATGGTCTTCACCGCGCCCAGGTCAATGGTCAGCGTGCGGTCCTGATCTCCGTTGCCGCTCAGCCAGAAGGTGTTCGGGTTTTCGTCCGCAGCCAAGGCTGCTCCATGCTGTTCGGCCTCGCTGCTGGCTTCCGCCTTCCAGTCCTTCTTGATATATCCGAAACGCTCCAGAAGCACCGGTCCGGTCTTTCCGTTCAGCACCGATACGGCCTGCACCTCCTGATTGTCGGCTGTGAACGCACCCTGATAGCTTTCCGAATTCTTGGTCGGAGCCGTTCCGTCTGTGGTGTAGTGAATGCTGTATCCCGCATTCAGGTTGCCCGCACTGTTCTCGCCGTGGCGCTTCCAGCCGAAGTCGCTTTCCTTCACCTGGATGGTTACCTGACCGTCCAGACTGCGTTTGGCGGTAAGCTGTGGCGGCACTGCCGGATAATAGTGGGCCGATACCTTGCAGATGCCCGCCTGCATTCTCATCTTCGGGAAGTGGATGCGGATGCGGTCTGTCGTGATCTGCGGGAAGCGCAGGATGCGCTTGTAACCGATATTCGTGCTCTCGGCAATCTTTTTCCATGCGCCGTCAATCCATGCCTCTACATAATGCTCTTCCACACGCTCGCCGGTCTGCTCGATAGCCTCCTGAATGGTCAGACGGTTCAGCGTAATCGGTTTGCGGGTTGTGATGGTGATCACCGGATCCTTCTCGTCAATCAGCGTATAAGTCTTTCTGTCCTTGTCCAGCACCTCTTTCGGACCTTTGGCTTTCTTCAGCAGGTCCGTGCCGTAAGTTTCGCGGATGCGTCGTCCCACTTCTTCCAGCACCTCCACATCCTTCTGCGGCAACAAGCCCTCACGGTTTGGCGGGATGTTCAGCAGGAAGGTAGAGTTACCGCCCACGGCACGCTCGTAGATGTCGAACACATCGTCCGCATTGCGCACCTTCTGCTCTGTATCATCGCGGTAGAACCAGCCCTCGCGGATGGAAGTATTGATTTCCGCCTGCTGATAGTGCAGATACTTGGCCTTCTGCAATGCCTCGCGGCTGCCCAAGTCCTCGGCCACCATGTCCGGGAACATGTTCATCGTGTCCGGATTCTCCTGATAGCCGATTACGTTCCACTCCGTACGGCGTGTTCTTCCCGCCTCGTTACCGCACCAGCGGATGTCCTCTTTTCCGAAGATGGCCGCATGCGGTGCCAGTGTGCGGATCACCTGCTGCCAGGCCTTATAGTTGTAGGTCTGTCCGCCCTTTTGTTTCGGGTGTGCTCCGTCGAACCATACCTCATCCACCTCGCCGTATTCGGTGAGGATTTCGAACAGCTGGTTCATGAAGTACTCGTTATAGTCGTCCACCACGAACTGGAATTTCGTCTTGTTGGCAAAAGGGCGTCCCTCCACTTCGCGCGGAATGGTGCGCAGGGTCTTTTTGCTTCCGTTTCCGTACAAGCCTTCCGGATTCTCAATCTGGTACAGGTCGGCCGGCGACAGATAGACACCCAGCTTCAGGCCGTACTTCTTGCACGACTTGGAGAGGTCTCTCAGGATATCCCCCTTGCCGTCCTGGAATCCGGTAGACATGATGCCATGTTTCGTATATCGCGTCTGCCACAGACAGAAACCGTCGTGGTGCTTCACGGTGAGCATCACCAGCTTCATGCCGGCAGCCTTGATAGCCTTGCACCATTGGTCGGTATCCAGCGTTTTCAGGTCAAAGATCGACGGGTCCTCCATACCGGTTCCCCATTCCATGCGGGTGAATGTGTTCGGTCCGAAGTGGATAAAGGCGATAAACTCCTTTTCCAGGGCACGCAGCTGGTTGTCTGTCGGAACCACGTGGGCCGCTTTCTGGATGATCACCTCCTTGGAGTCCGATTCGTTCACCTTGATGGTGTTGTCTAACGAGTAGTTTTGCGCATATGCAGTTTGCATGATGCCGGTCAAGATACAAGAAAATAGAATTTTTTTCATATAATGAATGGGTTGAATGTTCTTACTCAAAGACATACCAGGTATGTCCGTTTGCCGGTAGGGTCACCTCCAGGGTAATACAGTCGTTTTCGTCTGTCCTGTACCGGCGTTTCTTGCCTTCCTGCTCCCGGACAAGGGCCTTTCCCTTGATTCCGGTGTAGTACAGCGGAATTTTTATGGTGCGTGTTATTTCGTGGTCCAGCGGGTTGAAGAAGAGCGCCAGTCCCTTTTCCTTTCCCTGCGGATTCACGTGCATCAGTCCGTCCCAGTCTTTGGCGTCGGGGCGTCTCAGGTGTATGAGGTCACTGTTCAGGATGGTTCTGTATTTTTTATACCATCGGATGATTTCCGTCACGGCCTCGCGTGTTTCCTCCGTGTCGTAGAGACGAGGGCCCCGGTAGCAGGCCTGGATGCCGCAGCCGTAGTTCTGGAACATCAGGGTCTTGTATTCCTTCAGATGCTCGTGCAGCGGTTCCAGCGTGGCCGCCGCCCCTCCGCCGTGATATTCCACGAGCGGCACAAAGCTCCACAGCGACGAAGGGATTCTTTCCCACGTACAGTCGTAGTTCAGCTGTCGGGTGTGCATCAGCTGCTGTTCTCTCGGCAGGGACCAGTTCACCTCCCGATATCCGATGCTCGTCTTGTTCGAGCCTTTCAGGAAATAATAGTCGGGCACGTTCAGATAAATGTCCTCGCTGCGTATCCAGCGATACAGCTCGGTGATTCTCCGGAACTGGTTCCACTGCGAGTCGTTCAGTCCCTTGTGATAGGCATGTGCCGTAGAGGCACACACATCGCCCGGATAAGAGCCGTCGTGTTCCAGACAGCGCATTCCCGTCTTTTCCAGGAAGGTCTTTATCTTCCGGAAATATTCTTCGCCCCACTGGGAGCACAGACAGGGCGAGCTGCCGAAGGTCATGCCGCCCCGCTTTCCGGTTTTCGGGTTGATCACGTCCACCTCGTCACTGATCCACCGGCTGGCCAGCAGCGAGTAGCATCCCAGTTCGATGCCCTTGCTCTTTCCATATTCCACCAGTTCGCGGAATTTCTTCAGGTTCTCTTCGCTGATGTTTTCCGCGTCCGCTCCCGAACCGAAGCTGAGAATGATCATTTCATATCCCGTTTCGGCACACTGGTCGATGGCGGTGCGCACGGTCTCCGGGTTGCTGCTTGTGAGATGCATGAAGATCGGGTTTTCCGTGGTCCAGGGAGCGATGGTCCGTTGCAGGCGTTTCTGAAACAGCCCTTTTCTCTCGCGGTCGTCACTGTCGAAAGGCATTTCATACACCATGAAGCTGGTGAATGTCTTTCCCGGGTCAATGCTCTGGTCCGGTCCGATTGGCGGGGCCACTTCCAGGATGCACGGTGTTTGCAGCAGATAGTTGCGTTGTGAAGTATATTTCGGGTCCGGCAGCCACTTTTCTGTAATTTCGGTTTCCAGTTCCGTGAAGCTTCCCTTGCAGTGCATGTCGCTTTCAATATGAATGTTCGGCAGCCTGAAGGTGGTCGGGTCACCGCCGCTGGGCGATTCCCCTTCGGCAAAAGCCAGATATTCCAGCTGGAAGCGGTCTATGTTAACGGTCTTGCCGGTCTCGTTGTCCAGAGTCATGTATTTTCGGATGGCGGGAATCTCATCATAGACGGCATAATGCAACCGGATGCGTATTCCTTCCGTTTCGCCGCATCCTTTCAGGGTGAACACGATTTCGCGCCCTGTGGCATCCTTCGTGTTGAGCGCCCACCTGCTTCTTTTCCAGGGCATGGCAGGCTCCAGAGGAGCGGTTTCAAAATCCTCTATCCGGAAAGAAGCGGGCAGCGGAGTCATCTGCTCCAGCCATTCCGTTTTCAGATAGCCGCGTTCGGACTGTTCGTCCAGCCCGCCCAGATTCCATACCTTTCCGTTGATGGTGACGGTACCCTCGCTGCTTACGGCCCGCAGCATGCTTTCACCCGTCATGTGGTTGATCAGGTCCGTTGTGGCCAGATTCGGAAAGATGCGGAACTCCCGTGCCAGCAGTCCGTTGGCAATCACGATTCCTTTTCCGTCCTCTGTGCGGTATATGCCCGCCTTGACTTTTTGCGGAGCAATCAGCCAGTCGTAATCCGGTTTTTCCGAATGCAGTTGGCGGTACACCGGCAGCGCATTTATCTTTTGGGAGAGCCGTTGCCGGGTGGTATGATCCATTTCTGTTTCTGTTTCTGTGTTGGCTGATGCAGCCTGTTGGGGTGCTGCAATTTCTGCTCCGTATGTGTGGAGCGAAACGCAAAGCAGCAAGGCGCTGAATGTTTTTGTATTCATGGTATTTTAAGGTTGGTGTGACACATAAATCTAACTGCAAAACAAAATTACATATAATTTTTATTCTTGCCGTTAGATTTATGCGAAAAACATCTAATTTTGCCGTGAGTTAAGAACAATCCAATCAAATGAACCTGATGAAACGATATTTTTTCTTCTTTCTGCTGAATTTTTTAGGAGGTCTTGGCCTGTGTGCGCAGGATCTGAAGCAGTCCATTCAGCACTATCTGACCGACAAACAGGCCGAAGTGGGTGTGGCCGTGATCTTCAACGGTACAGACACGCTGACCATCAATAACGACAACCGCTATCCGCTGATGAGTGTGGTGAAATTCCATCAGGCGCTGGCTGTGGCCGATACCCTTACGGCGCTTTCCGAGACTGTGGACCATGAGGTGCTGGTTACCCCCGAGGATCTCAAGCCCAACACCTATAGCCCGATGCGCGACCGCTATCCTCAGGGCAATGTCACCCTTCCTTTGCGCACCCTGTTGGAATATACGCTGCAGCAGAGCGACAACAACGCCTGCGACCTGCTGTTCCGCCTGTATGGCGGTCCGCAGGCCACCGACCGCTATATCCGTTCGCTGGGTCTGACCGATTTTGCCGTTCAGGTCACCGAAGACGACATGCACCGCGATACACAGACCTGCTATGACAACTGGTCCACACCGCTTGAGGCCGTCCGCCTGCTGGAGGTCTTTCTCAAAAAGCCGCTGTTCGCCCAGCCGATTCAGGAATTCCTGAAAACCACGCTGATGGAGTGCAAGACCGGCACCGACCGTCTTCCGGCTCCATTGGCCGGCACCGGCGCCCGCATCGGGCATAAGACCGGTACCAGCGACCAGGATGCTTCCGGACGCTGGACCGCCATCAACGACATGGGCTTTGTGCTCTTGCCCGACGGCCGTTATTATACCATTGCCATATTTGTGAAACACTCCCGCGAGTCGGCCGAGAATACCGCGCGCATCATTGCCGATATCTCCCGGCTGGTCTATTCCTCTTTTTCAAAGAATCGGTGAAAGAAGAGCCACTGATATTCGATGGAGTTGTTCCAGTACTTCAGATTGTGCGCTCCCGGGCGCACAATATAGTCGTGTGCGATGCCGCGTTTCAATAACTCCTCGTGCAGCTGCCTGTTCACTTCAAAGAAGAAATCCTCCGTACCGCAGTCCACAATCAGAGCCAGATCGCCGTTTTTCAGGCTGTCCAGTTGGGTGATGACCGTATGATTGTCCCACACTTTCGGGTTCTCCTTCATTTCACCGAGCTGCTTTTTCATGTCCCAGTTGTTTGGAAAGGGACGGATATCCACGCCACCGCTGGTGCTTCCTCCGGCGCCGAACGTATCTTTATGCCGTATGGAAATCCACAGTCCGCCGTGTCCGCCCATGCTCAGTCCGGTAATGGCCCTTCCCCGGCGCGACTTCACCGTATTATATTTCGTGTCGATATACTGCACCAGTTCCTGAGACACGAAGGTTTCAAACTGGCTCTCCTTGCGTATCGGACTGTCCCAATACCAGCTCTGTTCCCCGTCGGGGCACACCACGATCATGCCGTCACGGTCGGCCATTTCCGGCAGTTCCGGTTTGATGGTGATCCAGCTTTTCGCATTTCCGCCGTGCCCGTGCAGCAGATAAAGCGTAGGGCAGGGCGTTTGGGCGGCCTGATTCGGGATAATGACCACCGTTTCGATATACCGGTTCATCTTGTTGCTTTTGATGAGCAGGGTGTCTACTATGGCCGCTTCCATGCTGTTTGCGGCAAGGATACCGGCGCAGAGCGTAAAGAACAGTTTTTTCAGTGTATTCATCTTAGGTAGGTTTTTTATAGGGTTTGCTGTTTTGTTGCTGTTTCAAGGGTTCCCGTGCAAAAGTATACAGAAATTCCTGAATTCAGACTTTTGTTCTTCATAAATAATTCCTGTTGTTTTATTCTGTTATTATTTTCTGTTTATTTCTGTTAGTTTGAAATTAATCCATCCATAAATCAGGAGATATTGTAATCCTTGTATTTTAATTCTGCAAAATGGAATTAAAATCTTGTCTTTTCTTTCATAAAGAAAGTAATTTTGCTGTATAGAAAACACAAAGACAAAATATATAGCGAATTTAAATTGAAATGTTATGAAAAGAAAGAAAAGATGGATTGTGATGATGAGCCTTATGGTGCTCCTCAGTATTTGGGGCGTTCTAACACCGGAGAGTCCGGAACTCTGGATGCCCGATCAGTATTTCGATGCGGCCAATGTTGCCTGGATGATTACGGCCACAATCTTTGTTTTGATGATGACTCCCGGCCTTTCCTTTTTCTATGGCGGTATGGTGGGCCGGAAGAATATTATTTCCACTATTTTGCAGAGCTTTATCGCCATGGGCGTGATCAGTGTGATTTGGGTTGCGGTCGGATTCAGTCTGGCTTTTGGAGACGATTTGGGCCATTTTATCGGCAATCCGCTGACTTTTCCCATGTTTACGCATGTGGGAGCCAAAACGGATCTGTTTCTGGCTCCGACCATCCCTTTGGCGCTGTATGCCCTGTTTCAGATGAAGTTTGCTATTATCACCCCCTCTCTGATTACCGGTTCTTTTGCCGAGCGGGTTCATTTCTCGGGTTATCTGGTGTTCCTGGCACTCTTTTCCATTTTTGTTTACTGTCCTTTGGCCCACTGGACTTGGCATCCCGACGGTTTTCTGCGTCAGATGGGTGTGCTCGATTTTGCCGGCGGAATCGTGGTGCATGCTTCGTCGGGAGTGGCAGCCCTGACCGGAGCGCTGTTCTTGGGCCGGCGTAAGAATGCCGCCACGCCCCATGTTCCGGCCAACATACCTTTTGTGGTATTAGGTGCCGCCATGCTCTGGTTAGGCTGGTTCGGTTTCAATGCCGGTTCTTCTCTGGCGGCCGACGGAATTGCGGTGAAGGCCTTTCTGAACACCAACACCGCTTCGGCCACAGCCATGATGACCTGGCTTTTCTTCGACTGTCTGCGCGGCCGTAAGCCGTCCGCTATGGGAGCAGCGGTAGGAGCGGTGGTCGGTCTGGTGGCCATTACTCCTTCGGCCGGATATGTCACGGTGGGCGAGAGCATTATGATTGCGTTTCTGACTACCCTTGTGTGCAATATTGCCGTGTACTGGAAAAACAAGACCCATGTGGACGATGCCCTCGATGTGTTCCCGACTCACGGTGTGGGCGGTATTTTCGGAACTATTCTCACCGGTGTGTTTGTGCACGGACTGCTCGACGGAAACATACACATGTTCCTGATTCATCTGCTGGCCGTGGTGATTGTCTGCGGTTATACCTTTGTGGTGAGCTACATCCTGTATTGGCTTACCAACAAGATGATTCCGATGCGCGTTTCTCCGGAAAGCGAGGCCGCCGGTCTGGACAAGAGCCAGCATGACGAGTGCTATGGTAACGGATGATATTTCCCGATTTATTCCGGAGTATGTAAAGGCGGTTTGATAAAAACCGTCTTTTTCTTTTTTCTAGTAGTAAAGTTTTCTTATTTTTGTAGGAAACAAACCCCAAGTCAGGAACCTAGAAACATAAACCAGAAAATTGTTATGGAAGACTTTTTTAAAAATGCCATGTCCCTTTTTGAGAATAAGGATGTCTGGCAGAAAGCACGCTATATTTTCGAGTACGAAGCATCATCCGCTTCTGATGATACCCAAAGTGTGGTCTTGAGACTTCAGGGAATTTCCGATTTTCCCCTGATCCAGCTGTTGCGGAAAACGGGTGCAGACCTGTCGCAGGCTACGGTTACCCGGTGCTATTCCGTGGTAGAGACTGCCGGGCAAAAAGAGATTCATGCCATTGCCGACATCCGGAATTACCGGATTTTTGAGGATTTTCCTTTCGTGGCTTCCGGCGAGCCGTTTGACACGAATCGCGAGTCGCGCACCGTGATTCTCTATATCGGCTATGAGCTTCATGGTCAGCAAGCCTTTACGCTGGTGCATTTCCAGCCCTGGGGGCATCGTGACACCTACGCCACCGTGATGGCCAATGTGTCCGTCTATACGGCGGTCGAGGGCAGTGATTCGCGGTTGAGCCGGTGCCTTCTTGTGTTCGACGAAGACACCTCTCTGCGTGTTGCCGAGGAGTTTGCACAATGCCAGAAGACGGCGCTGGAGAAGCTGCGTTCCGAGCAGGAACTTACCGAAAAGGAAGAACTCAGTCTCAATGTCTCTCGTTCGATGGACTATTATTGGGCTTCTGCCAAGAGCAAGATGGAGCGGAACCGTTGGCGCGACGCCCTGCTGCAGCTGAATCAGGTTTACAACATCTGTAATCAGTCGGCGCATGAAGACTTTCATAAGGAACTGGCCGAGCGTCTGTTTCTGGTAGCCAGTCAGATTGGTTTTTGCCATTACCGCCGGGGACAGTACGAACTGGCCAAGAGCTATCTGGATTTCTCGGAATACGACCAGGTGGAGAATCCTGAAAGACAGGCCTGTCTGGAAGCGTGTTATAACCAGCTCAACCGGCCTTCGTCTTCCCTGCTTCTGGAACGCCTGTTTGCCGACATCCTGCAGGTGATTCCCGGTGAACTGTCCGATATGCTTTGGGTGGACAACGACACCTTGGATTGTGATTTGATCAGCCGGCAGTCCGAAATCTGGAATTTCGATTTAATCGCCTTTATGAAGCAGCACCATCATGCTTCTCTCTATCTGTCCTACAACCAGAGAGGCAAGCGACCGTTTGAACAGACATCCGATGAGGCTTCGGGAGCACCTATCGAAGACCGTTCGATTCTCAACTCCAATATGAGCATTCTGATCCAGCTCACCCGTCAGGAAGAAATTGTCCGTCTCTCGGCCGTAGTGCCTCCCGGTCCGCTTTTCGACAACAACTTCTGTAATGTGGCCAAGACCGTTTCTCTGGAGTTTTCCTTGTATGACGAGTGGCCGACGGAGCAGTTCCACCAGCTGCGTGCCACTGCAGAGAGCAAGCAGGAGCAAGGAGAGGAACTCACTTATTACGAGTATTATTCCATGGGACGTTTCCCCGAAGTGCGCAAGTACTTTATCATGGGAAGCATTGCCTTCAATCATCATGTGTTTGGTGATGCGCTTGTTTTTCTGACCCGGGCTTACCGTTCGTTGACAGATTGCTGGAACCGAATGGATTTTGACGAAGCAGAAAGAGATCTGTTTGGCGAACTTTCCTATATGCTCGGCTACATTTACACCGAACTGGAGCAATATGCCTATGCCCTTCATTATTTGGAGGCATTGAGTCGGACGAACGATTCCAGATGGAAGATTGAATATATCAATGCCCTGGTCAATTCCAAGGATATCAGAGCCTATTCCTTTGTTGCGCAGGAGCTGGAGCAGATGAAGGCAAATGAAAATCCTGAAGAAAAGGAATATCTCAATTTCCTGAAAAGACGCTTCGGCTATCTGCTTATCGAGTTCCATGAGCTGGATGAGGCCAGAACGTATTTCCGAAGCCTGTTGGATGATCCGGATTGCAGGGAGTTTGCGCAGAGAGAACTGGATTATATAGAGCATAGTTTTTGAAAATGTTAATACCACAATCCGAACAACTGACAACCAGGTACCTGAACCGCGTGTTTGACAATACGGTGGCCACCTATAAATATTATTGGTTTCTGAGCATACTGGACCTGTTTGTGAAACAAGGAAAATCGCGGATGAATGTATGGGACATCATGATTCACATGGTGGCCCATGCCTGGTATCCCGTGAACTATTTCCGTCTTTCTTTCGGAAATTCCGAATCGCTCTATCGGGCTATTCTGACCTTACAGCGGGAGAATCAGATACCGATAAACATGCGTATTCCTGATCTGATCACTTTGTTGGAACAGTTGGTTCAGCGTCCCGAAATCCGGAAACAGCTGAACTTCTTACAGCAGAATGTTCCTTTCCGCTTTCTGCGCCCGTGGATTAATACCTCAGACGACCGTGAGATGGTGCTCCGTTCGCAGACCTATGAGAACGGTTGCCTGTATCGGTTGGAGCGTGTGGACGGTACCTTGTGGGTAGAACTGAATCCCGTATGGCTGACTTATCTGCAAGAGAATTACGACATTCTGACTTCCTTTGCCTATTGGGGACTGACGAACTTTTTGCAGAACCGCAATCCGAATGTGCCCAACATTTCCGGTAAACTGATCCGACAGGAAGAGAGAAGTCCGCTAACTGCACAGCGGAAGTTTTGGAACACGGCCATGAACCGTGGGGTAGAGGTGCGTTGCCTTTATACCAACCAGTTGTTAGTGCCCGGCCATTATGATCTGGACCACTTCATTCCCTGGAGCTTTGTTTCGCATGATCTGCTTTGGAATCTGATGCCGGCTGATTCCAGCATAAACAGTTCGAAGAGCAACAAGCTGCCCGACCTGAATCTGTATCTTCCCCGGCTGGCAGAAGCACATCAGAAAGCCATAAAGGTCAGCCTTGGCGAACCCCGGAAAGACAAGATTCTGGAAGACTATCTTTCTTTGGGACATACTCCGCAGGAAATTGCCGATATGGATCGGGAACATCTGTTGGACTGTTTTTCTCAGACCTTTACCCCGATGACACAGATTGCTTTGAATATGGGCTTTGAAACCTGGAAATACTGATTCTATGGAACCTGAAAAAATAAACCATCCCCATCTGACCGCCATCAAGCGAACCGCCCTTTCCGCTCCGGCACGCTATCTGTTGCAGCATCATCTGTTGCAAGGGCGCATTCTGGACTTTGGTTGCGGTTTTGGCTATGATACCGACGAACTGCGCCGTATGGGCTATGACATCACCGGTTATGACAACTACTATCGCACCGAACTGCCCGAAGGTAAGTTCGACACTATTCTGTGCATCTATGTGCTCAATGTGCTCGAACCGTATGCACAGGCTGAGGCGCTGATGCAAGTCACCCATTTGCTTTCTCCGGGTGGGAAGGCCTATTTTGCCGTGCGTCGTGATTTGAAGGAAGAAGGTTTCCGCTTGCATGCCATTTACCGCCAGTACACCTATCAGTGTCATGTCCGTCTGCCTTTCGAAAGTCTGGAGTGTAATTCCGGTTTTGAACTGTATCAGTATCAGCATTTCAACCGTTTGCCCCGCAAGGAAGGTGAGACCTGTCCGTTCTGCCGTTTGTCGCGTCGTGTGGAGATTATTTGTGAATCGGCCACCTGTGTTGCTTTTTATGACGGTTACCCAGTATCGCCCGGTCATGCTCTGATCATTCCCAAACGGCATGTGGCTTCATATTTTGACTTGACGCACCGCGAGCGTGAGGCCATGAATGTGATGCTTCAGTTTGTCCGCAGAATACTCGATGAACGCTTTCATCCGGATGGTTACAATATCGGTGTGAATGTGAACGAAGCTGCCGGTCAGTCGGTCTTTCATGTGCACATGCACCTGATACCGCGCTATAAAGGCGATGTTCCTAATCCGAAAGGGGGAGTTCGCGGGGTTATTCCAGGGAAGCAGAAATATTGATTATTCTTGTGTTACTATTGGTATAAAAAAAGAACGACTATTTGGGAATAAAAAATGTTTAATCATATAAAGGTATATTTTATGAGACTTAATTTATTATTAATGAGTATGTTTGCTTTTGTTGTCGGATGTACACCTAGTAAAGAACAACAAGCAGAGTCATTCGCAGAAAATGAAGTTAAAAAGATTCTTCATGATGCAAGTAGTTATGAATCTGTAGAAACAAAGATTGATAGTGCCTTTATGTCTATTTATTTTGATTATGATGCTTGTAAGGCGGCTTATGATTTGGTAGATTTATATAATGATCAAGAAAGGCTGTCTGAGGAGTATAGTCTGGAGAAGTCCGGTGCTGCAATTTGGTCAGATTCGTATGATTCTTTTGGTAAGGAACGATATGCACATTATCAAAGTAAGTTAGAAAAGCTACTTGAAAAGATTAAAGATAATGAAGAAGAAATAAACAATAAGATAACTATTATTAAGAATAGAAAAGATTCAATACAGGAAGGCGAGTTCTGTGGTTGGCTTATACATCATAGATTTAGATGTGCAAATAGTGTGGGATTTAAGAGCCTAAATGATATTCTTTTAGTTGCTGACCCGGATTTTGAAAATCTTATTATAAGAATGATTTTAGATGAAGATGATCCGCAAGGATATGAAAAAATATCAGAAATGATAGATAAGGTTCTTAAGAAATAATATGGTTATAATTGTGGGTAGTTTTCATCTGCTTTATATTTCTGATGTATATTGAGTAGAAATCGTTAACTATTAAAATGAAGTGAAAATGGGAATTACATTTAATGAAGAATTATATCACTCATGGCTTCAAACAGGCTTTTCATGGCTGTTAGAATCGGATTTTTTAAATACTGATGTTTATAATATGTCTGATGATGAAGTAATGGCCTTTATCGAACATAGAACAAGAGTATTAAAAGAAGAAGGTATGTCTCCAGGCCGTTTAGAGCCTTTTAAGGATTTTTGTACGTTGGTGATAAATAAAGGTCATGCAGATTGTCAATATGCGGGTAGAGACTATACTGTTGCTAAAATCGGTTTTGCTCATGAAGATAGGTATATAAGTTATCGCCTGTTTAATACTTCTTGTATGCAGCCAAAAGTTTCAGATAACGATAAAAACTTTATACAGGATTGCGCTGCCGTTTATTGTAGAAACTATATTTTTAACAATTCATCTTCAATAGAAAAGCTCTTTGAAGAACCTAGTGATATTCCTCTTTTGTATTTATATAGTTTTGATGCTCAAGATGATTATTTTAAATCTCGGAGGTGCTATAAGTTTCTTTTATTAGATAGTAATGTAACAAACAATATAGATATTCTTCGAGAAAAAATTGTTCAAAGCCAATTGTTTGCATTAAGGCATCTACTAAAATATCCTACTTTTCATGCACTCCCATATCGGGGGATTTTATGGGGAGAACCTAGAGTTTCTTTTGCAAATTATTTAAATAGCAATTATTTTTCTGAAATTAAAGAGAAATATGATTTCATTAAGAATATTATGTATGCTCATAATATAAGAGAATTAGATTCTTTTTAAAGATTCAACTTTATAAAAATCCGCTAGAATTAAATTAGTCCCAGTTCGTGTGTTTTTAGGAGTGAACTGGGACTAATCGTCTTACAATTCTTTTATAGAAATTGCAAGTCGTATTTTGTATTTAGAGCGACCAATTAAGTTTTATATACTTGGTTAAAGGCCTAAATTCTGTTTCCTATTGTCAAGCCATTCATTTAATTCTATGACATAATCTGACCAAAAAACTTCTTCAGACAGAATATTGGTCAATCGTGTTAAGAAGCTTTCTTTACTCTCACCACTGCGTTGTTGTACATCGTATAGATAAGAATGTTTGTCGTTTGCAGCCTCTATAAGTTCATTGGCATACCTAGACAGCTCATTATCTGTTTCTTTTAATTGTTTCCACAGAAAATGTTCTGGTTGTTCATTTATTGGTAGTCTGAATTGTTTAATATGAGATAGTGCTCTTTCTCTTCGTTCTGCTCTACCTGCTTCGTTTCCTGAGTAGGTTTTGTTCATTTGCTTAATACGTTCGTCTTCCGTACGGTACTTATCACCATCCATAATAAATACTTTGTTATCAGACTCTGCTTCTTGAATATCCAATCCTGCAGCGACAATAAAAGCATTTTCTATTGCACCAAATTGATGGAATGATGTATAAGGTAGTAGGCCTTTATCTCTTACTACTTGTCTTGCAATATATTCAGCTAAATCATCTTCTACATAAATTTCTAGCACTTTTTGCATTTTTCCAGTTAAACGATGTAGACAGTCTGGAGTTGTGCGGTCAAGAATAAATGATTGGCCGTTTGCATTCCATATGTGGCGAATATTAATATCTGTTCTAAATGCAAGTTCTTCTCTGTGAGTAGTAAAGACAATTTGAATATGCCTTTTATTGGCAATAGTCACCATTTCATCTATTAATCGCATTAACGCTGACGTATGAAGAGTTAAATCTAACTCATCTATGAGTAAAAGTGAATAAGCCGGCATTGAATAAAGCTTCTCTAGTAGAGAAAATAAACGTTGTTCTCCTGCTCCCATCGCAAGAGAAGAATAATTTAAAGCGCCATTTCTTGCTACCTTTTGGAATTTTTTTCCACGAAATGGTACTTTGGAATAATTGTCATATGGGTAATTCATAATGCGAGAGGCTGCAACTATAATTTGGTCTCTAAGAGCTACATCTTCTTCTACTCCCATGATATATGTTGTAGTGGTTGCTTGCTCAATATCAGGTACGCAGGAATTAATACCGATATATACGACATCGCGTTTAGGACGTTTGTCTATACGTGGAGTCCATCGGTCTCCTTTTTTCTCTGATTTTTTAGAATATTTTTCTCCCTTAATAGTAAAATATGCACATAATTCGCTACCTTTCCATGTAACTCGATTTTCTCTTTTAAAGAAGCGGGTAAAATAGTTCTTTTCTCCAATAGGAGTGCAGGGTTGATATAAGCATGCTAATGCATGTATAATAGTGGATTTACCACACCCATTAATGCCAAATATGGCTGTTACATTCTTATCCTTGAAGTTGATATCAATATTTTTTAATCCTTTAAGTTGGGTAAAAGTGACTCGGTCTAAAGATTGTTCTTTATTGTTTTCCATATATAAAGAATATTATATTTTCAAAAATATCGCATATGTGTAAGTCCAATAGAAAACTTAATTATGCAATTGAATGAATAAAATTGATATTAATAATTCTTAGCAAAGATATTGTATTTTTGTGAGTATACAAATTTATATGTGTTGTTTGTTTATCGCTCTTTATTAATTAAGTTGGTTGTTGTAAATCATGGTAATGTTTTTTATCGAAAAGGAATATATGGATATATTGTAGTATGCTGTAATGAACAACTTATCAAAGAATATATCATGTGAAATTGTTGTTTTTTTATTTGATATAGTGTAATGTTTGGATTATACAATATTATTTATCTATGTATGGCGTTGATTTATAACCTTTATGCCTTAAAATATTTACAAAATTATCTAGCGTTGGCTTGAAAATAAGTTTAAAAGTAGAATATTTCCCAAAAGATTTAACTAATTTCGGGCTTATAGCATAGTATAATTTAATAAATATACGTCCTGCGTGTGTTTTGGATAAAGTGTAATCGCGGAATCTTCGTAAAGTCCATACTTCGGGGCAATCATAAGAGCCATATATTGATGTTGCTATATAACAACCTCCACTATTAGATGTATTACTACTATGTGGATTCTGTTGGCTGTAATTGATTCTTTGTGATGAAGATGGATTCTGTATTGGAATAGATACATTTCTTTCTCTTACTAACTCTGCTAATGTCTTTTGAGAAGAAGCATTGTTAGGGCTTGACCCAACATTATTTGTTACATTTGTTCTTGTTGGATTAGGTGTAACAATATGAGCACAATTGGGTCTTTGAACTGTTATAGTTTCTTTTATGCAACTGGTTGCAGGAGTTATAATTGTAGCAGCTAGTTTTGAATGCCACCCATCATGGACTACTCCTAATGACACAACTATGTATAGTATACCATAGTTAGAATGGTACAAAGAAGTGTTGTAATGTAATCTGTCTAAAAAAACAGGGTCTGTAATTGGAAAATCATAATTATTGCCGTTATGTACAAATCTGATTCTAGGTTTCGGGCTATATCTAGTATCTAAGTAAATTTCGGCATTTTCTGTACGTATTAACATTATAGAATAATTACCCTGATTGAATGCTTCTGGAGTCAGAGCACGACCTCTGTTACCAAAAATTGTAGGATGCCATGAATCTATATATTCCTTCAAAAAGGAATCTGATGGATTTAGAGATTGAATTGTTTCTAAACTTTGATAGTAATAATCTTCTGAATGAGATCCATTTCCTGCATATGAAACACCATGAATTTTTACTACGGATAGAACATTTATTCCTCTAGCATCACTCATGGGAACTTCTCCTGTAGCTGAATGAGATACAGGTCTAATCCATGAAGGTATTCCATAATGAGATTTCACAATTGAAAGTATGCCATCTTTCAATTCAACTTCTACTCCTGCAATACACCGTCCTCCATGTTTATAGGAATTGGCTAAACAAAGAATAAGCTTATCCATAACTCTTTATACTAAATGAATAATTTTCACTTCTTCTGCACTATTTTCTTTCAGATATTCGGCTAATAGTCTACGATGGCACATATCTGGAGTATCTTCACTGCACAAGAAACATGATTTATCAAAGTTCTTAATGTCATACTTTTTTGCGATAGAGCGTTCGCTCAATAAGTTAAGGTATATGTTGGTATACTGTTTCCAGTTTATTTCTTCTTTTCTCCATTTTGATAGTAGATCTTTGGTTGGTGCGAAGTCTGTAATATGTACATAATCAGCATTGCATATATGTTTGACGAAGTACTTTAAATCACAGCCTTTGGCAAACCCCGCAAGTTGGCTGCTATTATTAATTCTAACGTCAATTAATTTAGTGACGTGGTTCTTTTTTAATAATTCAAAGAATTGTTCTGCACTCTTTTTGGTAAATCCGATTGTATATAATGTAATCATAATATAAATTTTATCAATTAAAAATATCTTCTTCTGGTTGAGTTGGTATAAAGCCTATATCTCTATTTTTAAGCTTATAGGCATCTCTACGTTGTTCTTCTTTGCTATAACTTTCGCCGAAAAGGTTTATTCCTGTTTCTCTTAATTCATGATTTCTTTTTGAAAGATATTCTTTTATCATTCGGCTTTCAAGTTCTTTATGACTTAGGGCTACAATCTCATTCGTCGTCTTATCTCTAGTGATATGGGCTATGTCATATTTATTATCATACAGATATCTAGATATAAATGAAAAACGATGACAATCAAGAGGATTTGATTCTGTGCACATCAAGGAAATGGTTCTTCCCTGAGATAAAGCTTTATTTAAACGCTGAATTCCATGTTGAAAGTTGTCTGTAGAAAATCCTTTTTCAAAATTAACTTGTTGCACTTCAATCCCATTTTTGATTGTTGGAATTAAGCAATCTGTACGCCGTGCACCAAATTCAGTTCCAAAATGGGCATATATGATATTGTGATTTTTTAAGAATGAATTTAAGAGATCTTTATTGAATTGGGGTACACGTTGGCTGAACGGCATACTTCGTACATCAATTATACAATTGATTTCGAATTTATGAATCATTTCATAGAACTCTTCTATACTTTGCGTAGAGTGCCCAATAGTATATATTTTATCCATACTTATTATTTAAAACATTATAAGTAACTATTCAGTATTAATTTTAATCATATGAAAAAATAAACTTGTATTTACAAATGTTGTTTTTGTTTGTATAATAGAAAAGTGAGTTTTTAATATATATAATATGCGAAGATAAGAAAAAATTTTGCAATGTATTTTAATTTAAAGTATAAAATTATAACTATGAGTTTATATTTCTATCATTTTTCCAAAATCCCTCCCCAAATCCCCCTCTCAAAACTCCCTAATTTCCGCTCATCTTGTCCCCCAGTCTGAAAAATGAGAATCTCAGTAAGTAGAAATAGTATAATTTATTATCATTCAGAAAGATATTAGAAAATGCAGAAACCCAATCCAGCGAAAAAAAGCAGGGTTTTTGTCCGTTCTTGAGAGAGATGCCGATGACTTTCCAAGTTTACCGTGGTGTTTTTTGAGAGACACCACGGTGTTTCTGATGCCAGACCGTGGTACTTTGACTAAGAAAACACAGCCGAAAAGCGTATATTTCCCGTATATATGCAGAATATTCCCTTGAATATACCGCATATTTATACAGATTTTTTTCTAGATGGAGCAAAATGTTCAAAAATACAGTTGCAAAAAGTATGCTGAATGACATAAAAAAGGGGATAAAACTGACAAAATGTCAAGCCTTATCCCCGGACTGTTCCGTGAAAATTTTTCTATTTCTCCAATGGCGGCACATCCGTCAGCCGAGGAATTTCCACAAACTCCGCTTCGGGGAAGTGTTCTCTGATATACTGCAGCACATAGGCGCGGGTGTCCTTGCGGATCAGGTCGTCGCCGTCGCGGTCCTCATACAGATTATAGGCAAAGGTGTGCAGGCGGATGCCGCGGCGCTCGATGGCTTCCAGGCTGAGCAGGATGTGGTTGATGCTGCCCAGGCGGCCTGATGCCACAAAGATGAGAGGCAGCTGGCGGTCGGCAATGTAGTCGATGGTGAGATAGCGGCGGGTGAGCGGTACCATCAGACCGCCGGCTCCTTCAAGCAGTACCGCGTCGTAGCGTTCGCTCAGGGTGTCCATGGCGCGCTCGATCTTGTCGAAGTCGATGTCACGGCCGTCGATCTCGGCAGCCAGATGCGGCGAACAGGGATAGGTGAAGATTTCGGGCATGGTGAGCCGTTCGTGGTCCTCGGGCAGTAGACCGGTACCCATCAGGCAACGGTGCAGCTCGATGTCTTCCGACAGTTCGGTGTTGCCGGTCTGGATAAACTTCTGGGTGATGGTGCGGATGCCGCGGGCGTTCCACTCGCGGGCCAGGAAACCGGTGGCATAGCTCTTGCCGATGCCGGTGTCCATGCCGCTGACAAAATATACGTTCTTTTTCATTGTTCTGTATGTTTATGCGTTGATTATTTTTTTCGGGCTACAAGATAGACCGGATGATAGGTGAGCTGCACGCCGTCCGGTGTCGGGGCGAAGTGGTTGCGGTAGCTCTCGGCAAAGGTGCGCAGCGTGGTTTTGTTCCACCGTTCCTTGCGGATGCCGGTCACTCCGGTGGCTTTGAGGTGGTGCAGCACGCTCACGGGGTCAGGAAACGTCAGGCGGTGCAGTTCTTCGGACTGGTGAACCACCTCGAAGTCCGTCTCCAGCAAGGCGGCCCAGGCGGATGCGGAGCGATAGGGCAGCGTGGCACCGGTGAGCTGCGTCACTTCGTGCACATTCTGCGGGCCGAAGGTGGAGAAGGCCAGATAACCGCCGGGACGCAGACTGGCGGCGCAATGGTGGAGAAAGGCTTCGGGATGCTCCAGCCATTGCAGGGCGGAGCAGGACACCACGGCATCGAGCGCTTCGGGCAACGGCAACTGTTCGATGTCGCCTTCGAGAAAGCGGACGGGTACTCCGGGTGCCACACTTTGCAGGGCTGCCGGGCGCACCTCGGGACAGAGGTCGTTGAGCCACAGCTGTGCGGGGCGGAAGGCTGGGGTCCAAAGGGCGGTGAAGCCGCCGGAACCGCAACCGAACTCCAGCACTTGCATTCCGCTGCGGGGAAAGTCCGTGCGGAGCATGATGTCGGTCATGCGGCGGGCTATGCGGGCCTGCACCACGGCTTCGTCCGAATAGGTGGCGGCGGCACGGGCAAATCGACTGCGGATCAGCGACTTGTCCATAGTTCCTCCTTTCCTTCGATGAGGCCGGCAAACAGGCGTTCGTCGTAGTGGGCCACTCCGGGCAGCACGAGCTGGGGCATATCGTTCCAGGCGTTCTGCTGGTTGGCGGTGGGGAAGATCAGATCCTGCGCTCCGATCAGGGCACGGTCCCAGGGGAAGGACAGCGGCTCGGGATGCGACAGAATGCGATGATGCAGGGCAGCCAGCTCGGCGCGTAGATTCTCGGGCGTGCGTTGCGGACAGTGGTCCATGAAGGTGGTCAGCCCCTCGGCCGTGCCGCACATGCGTCGCCGGAATTTATACAGATTCTGTTTGGTAAAGCGGATCAGCGTGCCTTCGAAGATGGCGGACGGGATGCCGCGTGTGTCGTCGATGGGATGCATGGTGCCGTTCAGCGCCAGGCACTGTGTCAACCGGTCGGTATGGCCGGACAGGGTGCGGGCGGCTGTCCACACGCCGAGCGACCACGCCAGAAGGCGGATTTCGGCGTATGGCTCCAGCAGACTGTAGTCGAACGCTTCGTCGGTATAGTCGTAGCAGAGCAGGAAGTCGTA
>ULRE01054706.1_pt1 | contig 40104 bp, 36 predicted proteins | sample 1955141 | NCBI WGS metagenome assembly ULRE01 (sample SAMEA4835674, study PRJEB28245) | human gut metagenome | biome: gut microbiome; material: fecal sample | place: Denmark | collected 2008
CACTGATACTCCACGTCGATATTGTGCGATTCCAGGGCCGCCAGCAGAGAGGGGTGTTCATCCTGACACTCAAGACGAGTGTCAGAAATCTTCAAAAAAATGTGTTTCATCAGAGCTGGAAGTTGCTCAGATCGTCGGCGTTGACTTCGGAATCGATCTGCCCGACGAGATAGGAACTGACTTCCACTTCCTGCGGCGCCACCTGCACGTTATCGGACACCAGCCAGGTGTTGATCCACGGGATCGGGTTGGAGCGGGTCTGGAACGGCAGATCGAGACCCACCGCCTGCATGCGGATGTTGGTAATGTACTCAACGTACTGGCAGAGAATATCTTTGTTCAGGCCGATCATCGAGCCGTCGCGAAACAGATAATCCGCCCACTCTTTTTCCTGCTGCGCCGCCTGCACGAACAGGTCGTAGCACGCCTGTTTGCACTCTTCGGCGATTGAAGCCATCTCCGGATCGTCGACGCCGGAACGCAGCAGGTTCAGCATGTGCTGAGTACCGGTCAGGTGCAGCGCTTCATCGCGGGCGATCAGACGGATAATCTTGGCGTTACCTTCCATCAGCTTGCGCTCGGCAAAGGCGAAGGAGCAGGCGAAGCTGACGTAAAAACGGATGGCTTCCAGCGCGTTCACGCTCATCAGGCACAGGTAGAGTTTCTTTTTCAGCTCGCGCAGGTTCACGGTGATGGTTTTACCGTTCACGCTGTGGGTGCCTTCGCCCAGCAGATGCCAGTAGCTGGTCAGCTCAATCAATTCATCGTAATAGCTGGAAATCCCTTCCGCGCGTTTCTGAATCTGCTCGTTGGTGACGATATCGTCAAACACCATCGCCGGATCGTTAACGATATTGCGGATGATATGGGTGTAGGAGCGCGAGTGAATGGTCTCTGAGAACGCCCAGGTTTCAACCCAGGTTTCCAGCTCCGGAATTGAAATCAGCGGCAGCAGGGCGACGTTCGGGCTGCGTCCCTGGATCGAGTCGAGCAGCGTCTGATATTTCAGGTTGCTGATAAAAATGTGTTTTTCGTGTTCCGGCAGCGCCTGGTAGTCGATGCGGTCGCGGGAAACGTCAACTTCTTCCGGACGCCAGAAGAAGGAGAGCTGTTTTTCAATCAGCTTTTCGAAGATGTCATATTTTTGCTGATCGTAGCGGGCGACGTTCACCGGCTGACCAAAAAACATCGGCTCAAGCAGCTGATCGTTTTTGGTCTGAGAAAAAGTGGTATATGCCATGAGTGGGGATCCTGTCCTGGAATTACAAGCCGGGTGGCGCTTCGCTAACCCGGCCTACAATATACCGTAGGCCCGGCAAGCGACGCGCCGCCGGGCAATATTATCAAATCTTACATGCGCCGCTTTCGCAGCCGTCGTCCTGGATGGACGGCGCCAGATCGTCCTGGGCATCTTCCGCGCCATCGCGAGTGTTGTGATAGTACAGCGTTTTGACGCCGAACTTATAGGCGTTGAGCAAGTCTTTCAGCAATTGCTGCATCGGCACTTTACCTGACGGGAAGCGGGTCGGGTCGTAGTTGGTGTTGGCGGAAATCGACTGGTCGATAAACTTCTGCATAATACCGACCAGCTGCAAGTAACCGTCGTTGTTCGGCATTTCCCACAGCAGCTCGTAGCCGTTCTGCAGTTTTTCGTAATCCGGCACCACCTGGCGCAGGATCCCGTCTTTCGACGCTTTGATGCTGACGTGGCCGCGCGGCGGCTCAATGCCGTTGGTGGCGTTGGAGATCTGCGAAGAGGTCTCGGACGGCATCAGCGCGGAGAGCGTGGAGTTACGCAGGCCGTGCGTTTTGATCGATTCGCGCAACGCTTCCCAGTCGTAATGCAGGGATTCATTGACGATCGCATCCAGGTCTTTTTTATAGGTATCGATCGGCAGAATGCCTTTGGCATAGGTGGTTTCGTTAAACCACGGGCACGCGCCCTGCTCGATAGCCAGTTCGTTAGAGGCTTTCAGCAGGTAGTACTGAATCGCTTCGAACGTTTTATGCGTCAGGTTGTTGGCGCTGCCGTCGGAGTAGCGTTTACCGTGCTTCGCCAGATAGTAGGCAAAGTTGATTACGCCAATGCCCAGCGTACGACGGCCCATGGCGCCGCGTTTGGCTGCCGGGATCGGGTAGTCCTGATAATCCAGCAGGGCATCCAGCGCGCGAACCGCCAGCACCGCCAGTTCTTCCAGCTCATCAAGGCTATCGATAACGCCGAGGTTGAAAGCGGAGAGGGTGCACAGCGCAATTTCACCGTTTTCGTCGTTCACATCTTCCAGCGGCTTGGTCGGCAGGGCGATTTCCAGGCACAGGTTGGACTGGCGCACCGGCGCGACCACCGGGTCAAACGGGCTGTGGGTGTTGCAGTGGTCGACGTTCTGGATGTAGATACGGCCGGTGGAGGCGCGCTCCTGCATCATCAGCGAGAACAGCTCTACCGCTTTAATGCGCTGCTTGCGAATGCTGTCGTCCTGCTCGTATTTGGTGTACAGGCGCTCAAACTCGTCCTGATCGGCGAAGAACGCATCGTACAGGCCCGGGACGTCTGACGGGCTGAACAGGGTGATATCGCCGCCTTTCAGCAGACGGGTGTACATCAGCTTGTTGATCTGTACGCCGTAGTCCATGTGACGAACGCGGTTGGCATCGGTGCCACGGTTATTTTTCAGCACCAGCAGGCTTTCGACTTCCAGATGCCACATCGGGTAGAAGAGGGTCGCCGCACCGCCGCGCACGCCGCCCTGCGAGCAGGATTTCACTGCGGTCTGGAAGTGCTTATAGAACGGAATACAGCCGGTGTGGAACGCTTCACCGCCGCGAATCGGGCTACCCAGCGCGCGGATGCGACCGGCGTTGATGCCGATACCGGCGCGCTGAGAGACGTATTTAACAATGGCGCTGGAGGTGGCGTTAATCGAATCCAGGCTGTCGCCGCACTCGATCAGCACGCAGGAGCTGAACTGGCGGGTCGGGGTGCGCACGCCGGACATAATCGGCGTCGGCAGGGAGATTTTAAACGTCGACACCGCGTCATAGAAACGCTTGATGTAGTCTAGACGCGTCTCGCGCGGGTAGTTGGAGAACAGGCACGCGGCGACCAGAATGTACAGGAACTGGGCGCTTTCGTAGATCTCGCCGGTGACGCGGTTCTGCACCAGATATTTGCCTTCGAGCTGCTTAACCGCCGCGTAGGAGAAGGTCATATCGCGATCGTGCTCGATGAACGAATCCATCTGCTTGAACTCTTCTTCCGTGTAGTCTTCCAGCAGATGAGTATCGTATTTGCCGTTTTTCACCATTTTCGACACGTGGTCGAACAGCGCTGGCGGCTCAAACTGGCCGTAGGCTTTTTTACGCAGGTGGAAAATCGCCAGGCGGGCGGCAAGATACTGGTAATCCGGGGCGTCGCGGGAAATAAGGTCCGCGGCGGCTTTGATAATGGTTTCGTGAATGTCGGCGGTTTTGATGCCGTCATAGAACTGAATGTGGGAACGCAGTTCTACCTGGGAGATGGAAACGTTATTCAGTCCTTCTGCCGCCCAATCCAGCACGCGGTGGATTTTATCGAGATTGATGCGCTCGGTGCTACCGTCGCGCTTTGTCACCAGCAGACTCTGATTCATGTGGATTATACCTGTCCGTGAAAGAAAATATCCCCCACTTATCCACAGATCGCCGTTGTGACTAACTCTGTGGATAAATACTATATGTAGGGGGTTGTCGATAAAAGAAACGCTATATGGTGAGTATTCTAGTAAGGATTCTTTTGAGTACAAGAGTTGATTTTGAGGTTAAATTGAGGTTGCGGAAGGGTAATAATCGCCAAGTCCACGCCACATAAGGCCTGGAGAAGATGTCAATAAATCAGAAAAAAAAATGAAAATTTGATCGAGTGCTGATTTCTTCATCGGAAGAAAAAATCACGCGGCTTGATGCCGCGCAATCATCATAGGAAATACAGCTGACGTTATGCTTTTTTCGCCGTTGTATGCAACATATAGTTAACATCAACCCCTGGCGCCAGCTTGAAGGTATTGGTCAACGGATTGTAGTGGAGACCGGTAATATGCTGCTCTTTCAGAATAGTCTCATCAACCCAGCCGATCAGCTCCGCCGGTTTAATGAATTTCTTCACGTCATGGGTACCTTTTGGCACCATCTTCATAACGTATTCGGCGCCCACGACCGCCATCAGCCACGCTTTACCGTTACGGTTAATAGTCGAGAAGAAGACCTGGCCGCCGGGTTTGACCAGCCGCGCGCAGGCGTGGACCACCGACTGCGGGTCCGGGACGTGCTCCAGCATCTCCATGCAGGTGACGACGTCATACTGCTGAGCATGCTTCGCCGCGTGCTCTTCAACGGTTTCCTGGACGTATTCGACCTGAATACCGCTCTCCAGGGCATGCAGCCTGGCCACCTGTAGCGGTTCGAAACCCATATCCAGACCGGTCACCGTTGCGCCTTCTCGAGCCATGCTTTCAGCCAGAATGCCGCCGCCGCAGCCGACATCGAGCACCTTTTTGCCAAACAGGCCGCCGGAGCGCTCCGCGATATAGCCAAGACGTAGAGGGTTGATGCGATGTAACGGCTTGAATTCGCCTTCTAAATCCCACCAGCGCGAGGCGACGGCTTCAAATTTAGCGATTTCATTATGATCAACATTGTGGGCCACCGACGGTTTTTCGGCATTCATGGGCGCTTTTACTCCTGTTCAGTTCAGACCCGCGAGTATATCAGGCCTCAGGGATGAATAAACCGTCTATCCCTGTCGCCTTCCGCCGCGCGAAAATCATTGGGTATAGGTTTACCCGTATCACTACGGGTGTGTTATAATTTGCGACCTTTGAATCCGGGATACAGTAGAGGGATAGCGGTTAGATGAGCGACCTTGCGAGAGAAATTACACCGGTCAACATTGAGGAAGAGCTGAAGAGCTCGTATCTGGATTACGCGATGTCGGTCATTGTTGGCCGTGCGCTGCCGGATGTCCGAGATGGCCTGAAGCCGGTACACCGTCGCGTACTATACGCCATGAACGTATTGGGCAATGACTGGAACAAAGCCTATAAAAAATCTGCCCGTGTCGTTGGTGACGTAATCGGTAAATACCACCCTCATGGTGATACTGCCGTGTATGACACCATTGTACGTATGGCGCAGCCATTCTCCCTGCGTTACATGCTGGTAGATGGCCAGGGTAACTTCGGTTCTGTCGACGGCGACTCCGCCGCAGCGATGCGTTATACGGAAATCCGTATGTCGAAGATCGCCCATGAACTGATGGCCGACCTGGAAAAAGAGACGGTGGATTTCGTCGATAACTATGACGGCACGGAAAAGATCCCTGACGTTATGCCGACCAAAATCCCGAACCTGTTAGTCAACGGTTCGTCCGGTATCGCGGTAGGTATGGCGACCAACATTCCGCCGCACAACCTGACCGAAGTGATCAACGGCTGTCTGGCCTACGTTGAAAACGAAGACATCAGCATTGAAGGGCTGATGGAACATATTCCGGGCCCGGACTTCCCGACCGCCGCGATCATCAACGGTCGCCGCGGCATTGAAGAGGCCTATCGTACCGGTCGCGGTAAAGTGTACATTCGCGCCCGCGCGGAAGTGGAAGCTGACGCGAAAACCGGTCGCGAAACCATCATCGTGCATGAAATTCCGTATCAGGTGAACAAAGCGCGCCTGATTGAGAAAATCGCTGAGCTGGTCAAAGACAAACGCGTCGAAGGCATCAGCGCGCTGCGCGACGAGTCTGATAAAGACGGCATGCGTATCGTGATTGAAGTGAAGCGCGATGCGGTGGGTGAGGTGGTGCTTAACAACCTCTATTCGCAGACTCAGCTGCAGGTCTCCTTCGGTATCAACATGGTTGCCCTGCACCATGGTCAGCCGAAGATCATGAATCTGAAAGAAATTATTGCCGCGTTCGTGCGCCACCGCCGCGAAGTGGTGACCCGCCGTACGATTTTCGAACTGCGTAAAGCCCGCGATCGCGCGCACATCCTTGAAGCGCTGGCGATTGCCCTGGCCAACATCGATCCGATTATTGAGCTGATTCGCCGCGCGCCGACGCCGGCGGAAGCGAAAGCTGGCTTAATCGCCCGTTCATGGGATCTGGGCAACGTTTCCGCGATGCTGGAACGCGCGGGCGATGACGCCGCGCGTCCGGAATGGCTGGAACCTGAATTCGGCGTGCGCGACGGCCAGTACTACCTGACCGAACAGCAGGCACAGGCGATTCTGGATCTGCGTTTGCAGAAACTGACCGGCCTTGAGCATGAAAAACTGCTCGACGAATACAAAGAGCTGCTGGAACAGATTGCGGAACTGCTGCATATTCTGGGCAGCGCCGATCGCCTGATGGAAGTTATCCGCGAAGAGCTGGAGCTGGTCCGTGAACAGTTCGGCGACGCGCGCCGTACCGAGATCACCGCTAACAGCGCCGATATCAACATCGAAGACCTGATCAACCAGGAAGATGTTGTCGTGACCCTTTCGCATCAGGGCTACGTGAAGTATCAGCCGTTAACCGACTACGAAGCGCAGCGTCGCGGCGGTAAAGGCAAATCTGCGGCGCGTATCAAAGAAGAAGACTTTATCGACCGTCTGCTGGTGGCCAACACCCACGACACGATCCTCTGCTTCTCCAGCCGCGGTCGTCTCTACTGGATGAAAGTGTATCAGCTGCCGGAAGCCAGCCGCGGCGCGCGCGGTCGTCCGATCGTCAACCTGCTGCCGCTGGAAGCCAACGAGCGCATCACCGCGATCCTGCCGGTCCGCGAATACGAAGAGGGCGTGAACGTCTTTATGGCCACCGCCAGCGGTACCGTGAAGAAAACGGCGCTGACCGAATTCAGCCGTCCGCGTTCCGCCGGTATTATCGCGGTTAACCTTAACGAAGGCGACGAACTAATAGGCGTCGATCTGACCTCCGGTCAGGACGAAGTCATGCTGTTCTCCGCCGCCGGTAAAGTGGTGCGCTTTAAAGAGGACGCCGTCCGCGCGATGGGCCGTACCGCCACCGGCGTGCGCGGCATCAAGCTGGCCGGCGAGGACAAGGTGGTCTCGCTGATCGTTCCGCGCGGCGAAGGCGCCATCCTGACCGTCACGCAGAACGGCTACGGTAAACGTACCGCGGCGGAAGAGTATCCCACCAAGTCGCGTGCGACCCAGGGCGTTATCTCTATCAAAGTCACCGAACGCAACGGTTCCGTTGTGGGCGCGGTGCAGGTAGATGACTGCGACCAGATTATGATGATCACCGATGCGGGCACGCTGGTACGAACCCGCGTTTCTGAAGTGAGCATTGTCGGTCGTAACACTCAGGGCGTGATTCTGATCCGCACCGCGGAAGATGAAAATGTGGTTGGCCTGCAGCGCGTTGCTGAGCCGGTTGATGACGAAGAGCTGGATGCCATCGACGGCAGCGCGGCGGAAGGCGATGAGGATATCGCGCCGGAAGCGGATACCGACGATGATATTGCCGAAGACGAAGAGTAATTCTCTGCGGTAATTGTTCTGAAAGGGTCGGGGCTATCCCCGACCCTTTTTGTTTTCCCGTTGCGGGACCGTTGTTTTATCGTTACCTTAACGCCATTCTGTTGAGCCCCTGACGGCCGAGCATCGCCACATTGAAATATCTAGCTTCTTTCCATAACACGTTAAAGGTTTCACGCTATCTGTTCAGAGCGCTGGCGGTACTGCTGTGGGTGCTGGTCGCTTTTGTGTCGGTGTTTTACATCGTCAACGCTTTGCACGATCGTGAATCGGAAATTCGCCAGGAATTTAACCTCAATGCCGATCAGGCGCAGCGCTATATCCAACGTACGGCCGACGTGATCAAAGAGCTGAAGTACGTTGCGGGCAACCGGCCGATGGACGGCGGCGAAGGCGGCGATACGCCGGTTCAGCGCGGCGATATCGCGATACCTAATTTTGAACCGCTCTACCCGGATTCCGACTGCGCGCTGATGAGTACGACCTGGCGTAATTCGCTACAGTCACTGGCGTGGTTTATGCGCTACTGGCGCGACAATTTCTCAACGGCCTACGACCTCAATCGTATTTTTTTGATTGGCAGCGACAATCTGTGTATGGCCAACTTCGGCCTGCGTGATATTCCGCTGGAGCGGGACCATGCGTTAAAAGTACTGCATCAGCGGATTGAGCAGTATCGCGACGCTCCGCAAAATGAGCGCGGTAACAATCTGTTCTGGATAAGCCAGGGCGTGCGTCCGGGCGTGGGCTATTTCTATGCGCTGACCCCAATCTATGTGGCGAATCGCCTGCAGGCGATGCTCGGCGTTGAGCAAACCATCCGTATGGAAAGCTTCTTTACCCCCGGCAGTCTGCCGATGAACGTCACTATCCTCGACGATAACGGTCAGTCGCTGATTTCGCTTGCCGGGTCGGACAGCAATATTAAACCGGATGCGAAGTGGATGCAGGAGCGTCTGTGGTTCGGCTATACCGCCGGTTTTCGCGAGCTGGCGATGAAAAAAAACCTGCCGCCATCATCCCTGAGCATTGTCTATTCGGTGCCGGTGGATCAGGTGCTGGAACGCATCCGGATGCTGATACTGAACGCCGTGGTGCTCAATCTGCTGACCGGCGTCCTCCTTTTTGTCCTCGCCCGCATGTATGAACGGCGGATTTTTATTCCGGCAGAAAATGACGCCCAGCGGCTGGAAGAGCATGAGCAGTTCAATCGAAAAATTGTTGCCTCCGCGCCGGTGGGGATCTGTATTTTACGTACGCTCGACGGCACCAACATCCTGAGTAACGAGCTGGCGCATAACTATCTCAACATGCTAACCCACGAGGACAGGCAGCGGCTGACGCAAATTATCTGCGGCCAGCAGGTGAACTTTGTCGATGTGCTGACCAGCAATAACACCAACCTGCAAATCAGCTTTGTCCACTCGCGCTACCGTAATGAGAATGTGGCGATTTGCGTGCTGGTGGATGTCTCGGCGCGCGTCAAAATGGAGGAGTCGCTGCAGGAGATGGCCCAGGCCGCAGAGCAGGCCAGCCAGTCGAAATCAATGTTCCTCGCCACCGTTAGTCACGAACTGCGCACGCCGCTGTACGGAATTATCGGTAACCTTGATTTATTGCAGACCAAAGAGCTGCCGAAGGGCGTCGATCGCCTGGTGACGGCGATGAACAACTCTTCCAGCCTGCTGCTGAAAATTATTAGCGATATCCTCGACTTCTCAAAAATTGAGTCCGAGCAGCTCAAAATTGAGCCGCGGGAGTTTTCGCCGCGCGAGGTCATGAACCATATTTCCGCCAACTATCTGCCGCTGGTGGTGCGTAAGCAGCTGGGGCTGTACTGCTTTATTGAGCCTGACGTACCGCAGCTGATGTCCGGCGATCCCATGCGCCTGCAGCAGGTTATTTCCAACCTGCTAAGTAATGCGATTAAGTTTACCGATACCGGCTGCATTATTCTGCACGTGGAACGGGCGGGCGACTATCTGCAAATCAGCGTCAGAGACACTGGGGAGGGGATCCCGGCGAAAGAGGTGGTACGCCTGTTCGATCCGTTCTTCCAGGTCGGCACCGGCGTGCAGCGCAACTTCCAGGGGACGGGACTCGGTCTGGCGATCTGTGAAAAGCTTATCAGCATGATGGATGGCGATATTGCCGTTGAAACCGAGCCCGGGATGGGCAGCCGGTTTACCATTCGTATCCCACTGTATGGCGTACAAAATACGCCGCCGCTGCTGATTGACGGCCTGGCTGAAAAATGCTGCTGGCTGGCGATTGATAATAGCTCGCTGGCGCTGTTCGTCGAGCAGCTGCTGAATTACCATGGTATCCCGGTCCGCCGCTATGCGGGGCAAGCGCCGGGAGCGGAAGATATTTTATTGACCGATAGCGAAGCGCGTGAAGCCTGGCCCGGCGGCGCGATGGTGATCTTCTGTCGACGCCATATCGGTATTCCGCAGGAGCGGGCGCCCGGCGAATGGCTGCATAGCGTGGCTACGCCGCATGAACTGCTGCCGCTGCTGGGACGCATCTTCCATATCGCCGTGGCCAGCGCGGAAAACGGGCCCGCGCTATCCGCGGCGGATGCGCAAACCACCAGCAATGATGACATGATGATCCTGGTGGTGGACGATCATCCCATTAACCGACGTCTGCTGGCCGATCAGCTGGGATCGCTGGGCTATCAGTGCGTAACGGCAAATGATGGGGTCGATGCGCTGAATGTTCTGAGCAAGCAGCATATTGATATCGTGCTTAGCGACGTCAACATGCCGAATATGGATGGCTATCGCCTGACCCAGCGCATACGCCAGCTGGGACTCACGCTGCCGGTGATCGGGGTCACCGCCAACGCCCTGGCGGAAGAGAAGCAGCGCTGCCTGGAGTCGGGGATGGACAGCTGCCTTTCTAAGCCGGTGACTCTGGATATTATCAAGCAAACCCTGACGGTCTACGCCGCACGGGTACGTAAGGGAAGGGAGTAAGGCAGTTTCCCGGATAGCGCAGCGCTATCCGGGAAGGAAGACGTTAGTCTTTGTCCGTGGAGCTCAGGGAAACGGAAGAGAGGTAGTTCAGCAGGGCAATGTCGTTTTCCACGCCGAGCTTCATCATTGCCGATTTTTTCTGGCTACTGATGGTTTTGATACTGCGGTTGAGCTTTTTGGCAATCTCGGTGACCAGGAAGCCTTCGGCGAACAGACGCAGTACTTCACTCTCTTTAGGCGACAAACGTTTGTCACCGTAACCGCCGGCGCTGATTTTTTCCAGCAGGCGCGAAACGCTTTCCGGGGTGAATTTTTTGCCTTTTTGCAGCGCGGCCAGCGCTTTAGGCAGATCGGTTGGCGCACCCTGTTTCAGGACGATCCCTTCGATGTCCAGATCCAGCACCGCGCTCAGGATCGCCGGGTTGTTATTCATTGTCAGGACAATGATGGACAGATCCGGGAAATGACGCTTGATGTATTTGATAAGCGTAATGCCATCGCCGTATTTATCACCGGGCATGGATAAATCGGTAATCAGGACGTGTGCGTCCAGCTTTGGCAGATTGTTGATTAAGGCCGTGGAGTCTTCAAACTCGCCAACAACGTTCACCCACTCAATTTGTTCAAGTGACTTACGAATACCGAACAGTACGATCGGATGGTCATCGGCAATAATTACGTTCATATTGTTCATGTATTAGGCTACCTTGCTACAGCAAGCTCTTGACGTAAACGTCAATGTCGCTGATATATTTTTCTATGCCTTGCGCATCTTTTTCACGAATCAGATGCTCAAGCGTTTCACATAACTGCTTGCCGGGTACCAGATTTAGCATAGCAAACGCCCCTTTGAGGCGGTGAGCGGTCTGCGCCAGCGCGGCGAAATCGCCTGTTGCCCGTTCATTATACAGCCTCTTAACATCATCTGGTACCGTGTCAGCAAACAGCGTGTAATAGCCGCTGGCATGCAGTTCGGCGTTACTTTCGCTACCGGCAGAGGAAGGGTGCTCCTCTTCCTCTGCAAGCTGCTGCTCAATCAGCTGGAGGATAGCTTCCTGCATCGCAGCGCTGATATTAAAATTCACACGGAGCTGACCAGGACCAATCTTATGAACCCGGACCTCATCATCGCTTAAAAGCAAGCCCGAAGCAGTAAGATTAGACGGATTATCCGTTAAAAAGAGATCATATTGTTGACTTGTGATTCTGTCATCCGGCGTGATGCAGGTGGCCCCCCAGCTTTCAAGCTGGCGGGTGACGATACGGCGGACTTCATTGGCCGTCACATCAAGCAGTATCACGACCTCATCGAGCAGATGTTCCCCTGAATCACTCTCCTCTGCGCTGGCGGCCATTTTTAGATGCAGGGAGTAGCGGGTGCCCAGCGACTCGCGCGCTTTGATATTGAGCTGCCCGCCTAGCTTGCGGGTCAGGCGATCGCAGAGCCAGAAGGTGAGGGCGTTGGCTTTACCGTAAAGGTCTGCCTGCGTCTCGTTGAGGAACGGGAAGTGCATATTGTCGATTTCGTTCGCCGAAACGCCGTTGCCGGTATCCAGAATACGGAAGGTCAGGCGGTCATCCGCTGATTCATCTTTACTCACTTCCAGGGTGATTTTGCCAATAGGCGTGGTGGTAACCGAGTATTGGATGAGCAGTAAAAGGGTGCGGCGCAGGGCGTCGCGATCGCCGTAGCGTTGCTCATTGGCCGGCAGCGCGTTGTTAATCAGCAGTTGAAGACCTTTACGTTTGATGATGGGCAGGACTTCAGGCACCACTTCATCTATCAATTCCTGAATGGAGAACAGACCCTGTGCGCTCTTCCAGCTATCGCTCTCCAGCAGGTTTGCCAGCTGTATTTCATCGACCAGCTGGACCAGTTCATCCGCATGCTGGGCCAGCTTGCGGCTTTCGGCTATGCCGAGCGCCGCGGCTTCTTCCGCCAGCGTTTGCGCCGGCTGCTTCAGCGCCGTACCGATATGCTGCATAAAAGCAGTGCGGCCCAGCTGGTTTTTCTCATACAGGCGCTGGGCCTGCTTGAGCTTCTTATTCACCAGCACTTCACGGTCCTGATCGCGAATAATAAAGATTTGCGTACGCGGCGAAACCTGACTGCGGAACTGACGGATTTCATACAGTTCATTGTTCACCGTCGCCTGAATCACGCCCTGATGCTGATCGGCCATGTTAATGATGTTTTGCAGGTTCAGATGCGGCAGCAGATGATCGGCAATCGGATTGCTTATCACCGTACGGTTAGCGTCCTGATCGTGCACCAGCAGCCCTAGCGGCAGCAGGGAAACAATCTCTTCGTGAATGGCGCGCTGGGCGCGCAGCTCATTATTGGCTGCCGAAGAGACCGCCGTTCCCACGATGCTTTTGCGGCCGCTGTAGTGACGGAAGGTGGTAAATCCGAACAGCGCCAGCGCCAGCAGACCAATGTTCAGCAACAGCGGCAGTAAGATACTCTGCAAGGACTCCAGAATCAGCTCGCTAAAGGGGACCATCCAGACCAGACGCATACCGGTGGTATTAATGGTGGTGAGAATTTCAATCTGCGGGCCGTTAAAGTTAATGCTGACGATGTCGGCGGCTTCTTTATCCGGATTGCTGTTGACGCTTTGCGACGGATCGGGCTCCAGCCGGAAGCTCTCCAGCGACATACTGGGAGGAATGAGATCGTTAATGGGCAGATCGAAGGCGACAACGGTCGCCAGGTGACCGGGCTGGTTGAATGTCGTGCGTAAAGTAAAGTAGTAGCCGTTTTGCCAGGCAAGGTGGCGCAGCGACGAAAAGGTCTCGCGTTCATCTAAGGTGTTGGCCTGAAGCAGCATTTCTGCCCGTCGTGATTCGACGACGCTGCTGATGGTCGACTCTTTGAAGCTGGAAGAGAGATCTTTTAAGGGCAGCGTTGAAACCAGAATCAGGCTGTTATCAAGCCCGTTCAGGTAATACATCGACCAGGGAATCGTCTCGGCGCCCCACAGGATATCGAGATAGTTGGAGATCTTTTGCGTCATTTCCAGCGTTGAGCCGTCATGCGAGCCAAAAATCAGCGCTTCTGTTTTGCGCCGGGGTTTCTCCAGGTAGTAAACATCCTGTTTTAATCGCGTTTCCTGGAGCCCTGTCTCTGAGGCTGAACTGGACGAGGTCGCGGCGATATTGTCATAAATCTGCCAGGTGGCGTAGCGCCAGGTATCGATGCGTTTATGTAAGTCGTAGCTGACATCGACCACCTGGTAGCTTTTGTCTTTTAGCCAGGTGTTAACGGCGCTTTGGATCATGACCCCCATCGTCGCCAGCAGGACAATGACCATGAGAATAAAGAAGCGAGTAATGTTGCCGGGTATCAGGGAAAATTTTTTCGGGGTCATCGTGTGAGAGTACGACTCATCAGTGTGTGTAAACGGACTGTTGCACCAAGTTAACCGGGGGCAGCGCAGATGCTACGAACAGTATAAAGGTTAACGTGCAAAATCCATACATCTGAATACCCTACAATGACTTTTTTGCCTTGAGATTTATCTCAAACCAATAAGGCGTACAAAGATGTACGCCCCGGTGGTTTTTGTACAATTATTTACGGATTCGAGAATGTAAATAGCACTAAATAACAAGAAATTATATAAATGACCCTGGGTTTAGCCGTAAGTTGTTTGATTAATAACCGTTATTTTTTTCGCGGCTAGCAGGGAATAATTAAAGATGTGTAAAGAAGGGTAAAAAAAACCGGATGCGAGGCATCCGGTTGAAATAGGGGTAAACAGACATTCAGAACTGAATGACGGTAATAAATAAAGTTAATGATGATAGCGGGATTAATTTTAGTCCCAGATGAGAATTTTGTTTTACCATTCAGTGCTATAGGTGTGTAACTGTGTAACTCGTTGACGTTTATTGATAATTTTTATTTTTTGATTATTAGTGCTTATTTTTATGAGCTTTTTGTGCGGAAAAAAAGTTCCCTTGTATTTACAAATTGAAACATCTTGTGGGTATTTTGAAACATCTTAGAAGTTTTAGTATCATATTCTTGTTGGATTATTCTGCATTTTGCAGCACAATGAAATAGCCGACTGATTAGAAGGGTAATCAGTAAGCAGTGGCAATAATAAAAGGCATATAACAAACAGAGGGTTAATAACATGAAAGTTAAAGTACTGTCCCTCCTGGTACCGGCACTGCTGGTAGCGGGCGCAGCGAATGCGGCTGAAGTCTATAACAAAGATGGCAACAAATTAGACTTGTACGGTAAAATCGACGGTCTGCACTATTTCTCTGACGACAAAGGCCAAGATGGCGACCAGACCTACATGCGTCTGGGCATCAAAGGCGAAACCCAGATCAATGACCAGCTGACCGGTTACGGCCAGTGGGAATACAACGTCCAGGCTAACAACACCGAGAGCTCCAGCGATCAGGCGTGGACTCGTCTGGCGTTTGCGGGTCTGAAATTCGGCGACGCGGGTTCTTTCGACTACGGTCGTAACTACGGCGTTGTTTACGACGTAACTTCCTGGACTGACGTTCTGCCGGAATTCGGCGGCGACACCTACGGTTCTGACAACTTCCTGCAGTCTCGCGCTAACGGCGTGGCAACCTACCGTAACTCTGACTTCTTCGGTCTGGTTGACGGCCTGAACTTTGCTCTGCAGTATCAGGGTAAAAACGGCAGCGTAAGCGGTGAAGGTACTTCCCCGACCAACAACGGTCGTGGCGCTCTGAAACAGAACGGTGACGGCTACGGCACCTCTCTGACCTATGATATCTACGACGGTATCAGCGCTGGTTTCGCGTACGCCAACTCTAAACGTAATGGCGATCAGAACAGCCAGCTGGCTCTGGGTCAGGGCGACAACGCTGAAACCTACACCGGTGGTCTGAAATATGACGCCAACAACATCTACCTGGCGTCTCAGTACACCCAGACCTACAACGCAACTCGCGTAGGTTCCCTGGGCTTTGCTAACAAAGCGCAGAACTTTGAAGTAGTCGCTCAGTACCAGTTCGACTTCGGTCTGCGTCCGTCCGTAGCTTACCTGCAGTCTAAAGGTAAGGACCTGTACATCAACGGAACTAACCGTAGCTACGGCGATCAGGATATCCTGAAATATGTTGATGTAGGCGCGACCTACTACTTCAACAAAAACATGTCCACCTACGTTGACTACAAAATCAACCTGCTGGACGAAAACAACTTCACCCGTGCTGCCGGTATCTCTACCGACGACATCGTTGCTCTGGGCCTGGTTTACCAGTTCTAAGCACGCTGAAGTTTGAAAAAAGGCGCCGATGGCGCCTTTTTTTATGCCCGGTTTAACCTTGCTGGTGTACTCTTTGCGCCTTAGCCAGAGGAAGCCAATTTTATGGATATCACTTTTTTTCGCGCCGCCCTGTTCGGCGCCTGCGTATTACTTTCAGGCTGTGATTCAGCCACCGCTCCCCAGACGCCAAAATCCGCCGCCACCGTACTGGATGGCAAAACCATGGGCACATTCTGGCGGGTCAGCGTCATCAACCTTGATGAGGCGAAGGCCGAGGCGCTGCGCCAGAAAGTGCAGGCTCAGCTCGATGCTGACGACCGTCTGCTTTCCACCTGGAAGAACGATTCAGCGTTGATGCGCTTTAACCATTCGCCGGGTACATCGCCGTGGCCGGTCAACGAGGCGATGGCGGATATCGTGACGATGTCGCTGCGAATTGGCGCAAAAACCCATGGCGCAATGGATATCACCGTCGGGCCGCTGGTCAATTTATGGGGCTTTGGCCCGGATAAACAGCCGGTCAAAACGCCGGATCCGCAGCAGATCGCCGCGGCAAAAGCGCGCAGTGGACTACAGCATCTGATGGTGATCAACCAGGCCGGCCAACAGTATCTGCAAAAAGACATTCCGGATCTGTTCGTCGATCTCTCTACCGTAGGTGAAGGCTACGCCGCCGATCATCTGGCGCGCCTGATGGAGCAGGAAGGGATCTCGCGCTATCTGGTCTCGGTGGGCGGCGCGCTGGTGAGCCGGGGGATGAATGCGGAAGGGCAGCCGTGGCGGGTGGCTATCCAGAAGCCGACCGATCGTGAAAACGCGGTGCAGGCGATCGTTGATATCAACGGACATGGCATCAGTACCTCCGGCAGCTACCGCAACTACTATGAGCTTGACGGTAAGCGCATCTCGCACGTTATCGATCCGCAGACCGGGCGACCTATCGATCATAAACTGGTTTCAGTGACCGTTATCGCTCCGACGGCGCTGGAGGCCGACGGCTGGGATACCGGGCTGATGGTGCTGGGGCCGGAAAAAGCGCAGGACGTGGTTCGCGAACAGGGGCTGGCGGTGTATATGATTGTCAAAGAGGGGGACGGGTTTAAAACCTGGATGTCGCCGCAGTTCCGCGCGTTCCTCGTCGGCGAGAAAAATTAAAGCGCAAGATTTCGGGTTTTTGTTAACGGACTTCGGCCCAGACTGCAGATACACTTACAGCAGGAGTCCGTGATGAAACCGATAATGATTGATACCGATGAGCGCCGCTGGCAGGCGGTATGCGAACGTGATGCCCGCGCCGATGGTCAGTTTGTTTTTGCCGTGCTGACCACCGGCGTTTGCTGCCGTCCGACCTGCCGTTCGCGTCGCGCGCTGCGGGAAAATGTTCGCTTTTACCCTGACGTTGCAACCGCGCAGGCGGAAGGTTTTCGCCCGTGCAAACGCTGCCAGCCGGAAAAAAGCGACCCGCAGCAGCAGAAGGTAGAGAAAGTGGCCGCCGCGTGCCGTCTGCTGGAGCAGGAAACGCCGATGACGCTGGAGGCACTGGCGCGCCAGGCCGCGCTCAGTCCCTTTCATTTTCACCGCCTCTTTAAATCCGTCACCGGAATGACCCCTAAAGCCTGGCAACAGGCCTGGCGCGCTCGCCGTTTACGCGAAGCGCTGGGGCAGGGGGCGAAAATTACCGATGCGGCGCTGTCGGCCGGCTTCCCGGACAATAGCAGCTACTATCAGCAGGCAGATGCCGCGCTGGGGATGACCGCCCGCCAGTTTCGCCGCGGCGGCGAGGATCTCGATATTACCTGGGTATGCGGCGATGGTCCGCTGGGACGCTGTCTGGTGGCTGAGAGTGAACGGGGCGTGTGCGCCGTGCTACCGGGAGAGAGCGATGCCTTGCTCTGTGCTGAATTAGCCAGCCTGTTTCCCAATGCGCGGCTGCATCCGGGCGACGAGGCTTTTCGTCAGCGGGTGGCGCAGGTATTTTCCCATCTTGATGACCACCGGCAGCCGTTTTCCCTGCCGTTGGATTTGCGCGGCACGGCTTTTCAGCTTCAGGTCTGGCAGGCGCTGCGTCAGATCCCGGCGGGGGAGACCCGCAGCTATCGCCAGGTCGCGCAAAGTATTGGCCGCCCCCGCGCGGTGAGAGCGGTGGCAAGCGCCTGCGCCGCTAATAAGCTAGCGCTGGTTATTCCCTGCCACCGGGTCGTTCGCGAAGATGGGGCGCTATCCGGCTATCGTTGGGGAACGGCGCGCAAGGCGCTGCTGTTGGCACGAGAAGCGTCATCCGAGGAGAAATAATGTTCGATCTTTTTGCCGATACGCCGCCCTGGCAGGAGCCGTTGGCTCCGGGGGCGATAATTTTGCGCCGCTACGCCCGAGAACGCGCCCCGGCGCTGTTGCAGGCAATCGCCGGGATTGCCGGTCGTTCGCCTTTTCGCCAGATGGTCACCCCCGGTGGTTACACGATGTCGGTAGCGATGACCAACTGCGGCGAGCTGGGCTGGACCACGAACCAGCACGGCTATCTTTATGCTGCCGACGATCCGCTGACCGGCAAGCGCTGGCCGCAAATGCCGCCGCTTTTCCGCGAGCTGGCCGCAGAGGCCGCGGCGGCGGCCGGCTATGCGCGCTTTACCCCGGATGCTTGTCTTATCAACCGCTACCAGCCCGGCGCGAAGCTGTCGCTGCATCAGGATAAAGACGAGCATAACCTGCGGGCGCCGATTGTCTCCGTCTCGCTGGGGCTGCCGGCAATATTTCAGTTCGGCGGGCTGCGGCGTAACGATCCGCTACAGCGGGTGCTGCTGGAGCACGGCGACGTGGTGGTCTGGGGCGGCGAATCGCGGCTTTTTTACCATGGTATTCAGCCGCTCAAAGAGGGCATCCATCCGGAGACCGGCGCCTGTCGTTACAATCTCACTTTCCGCCTGGCGGGTAATAAAGAATAAAAATAAGAATTATTCTTGCTGTCATCGTCGAGCAGTTTAAACTGCTGGCTGTTTTTGCTTGCCCGGATTATGCGTTATGGAACTTCTTCTTCTTGTCTGGCGTCAGTATCGCTGGCCGTTTATCTCCGTCATTGCCCTGAGCCTGCTGAGCGCGGCGCTGGGTATTGGGCTTATCGCCTTTATTAATCTGCGTCTGATTACCCTTGTCGACACTTCCCTGACGGTCCTGCCGGAGTTCCTCGGGCTGCTACTGCTATTGATGGCGGTCACGCTCGGTTCGCAGCTGGCGCTGACCACGCTTGGCCACCATTTTGTCTACCGCCTGCGCGGCGAATTTATTAAGCGCATTCTCGACACGCAAATCGAGAAGATCGAGAAAATCGGCAGCGCGTCGCTGCTGGCCGGGTTAACCAGCGATATCCGTAATATCACCATTGCCTTCGTGCGTCTGCCGGAGCTGGTGCAGGGGATTATTCTCACCTTCGGTTCCGCCGCCTATCTGGCCTGGCTGTCGGGAAAAATGATGCTGGTTACCGCGCTGTGGCTGGCGTTGACCATCTGGGGCGGTTTTATACTGGTATCGCGAGTGTATAAACACATGGCCTCGCTGCGCGAAAGCGAAGATAAGCTGTATCACGATTACCAGACGGTTCTCGAGGGGCGCAAAGAGCTGACCCTCAACCGCGAGCGAGCTGAGTATGTGTTTAACCAGCTCTATCTCCCCGATGCGCAAGAATATCGGCACCATATTGTTCGCGCCGATACTTTCCATCTGAGCGCGGTCAACTGGTCGAATATTATGATGCTGGGCGCGATTGGCCTGGTCTTCTGGATGGCCAACAGCCTGGGCTGGGCCAATACGGCGGTAGCGGCGACCTACTCGTTGACCCTATTATTCCTGCGCACGCCGCTGCTTTCCGCGGTTGGCGCGCTGCCCACTTTGCTCAGCGCGCAGGTGGCGTTCAACAAGCTGAATAAATTTTCGCTCGCGCCGTATCGCGCTGAATTTCCGCAGCCGCAGGCGCATCCCCACTGGCAGACCCTCGAGCTGCGCGATATCACCTTTCATTATCCTGACAACAGCTTTGCGGTCGGGCCGGTTAATATGACCCTCAAGCGCGGTGAGCTGGTCTTTCTGATTGGCGGCAACGGTAGCGGGAAATCGACGCTGGCTATGCTGCTGACCGGCTTGTATCAGCCGGTATCCGGACAGATCCTGCTCGATGGACAGCCGATGGCGGCGGATAAACCGGAAGATTATCGTAAGCTGTTCTCGGCGGTGTTTACCGACGTCTGGCTGTTCGACAGGCTGCTGGGGCCGGAAGGGAAGGCGGCTGACCCGGCGTTGGTGGAGAAGTGGCTGGGTTATCTGCAGATGAACCATAAGTTACGGCTGGATGACGGCAAAATCCTCGACCTGAAGCTGTCAAAAGGGCAGAAAAAGCGCGTGGCGCTGCTGCTGGCGTTAGCAGAAGACAGAGATATCATCATGCTGGATGAATGGGCGGCGGATCAGGACCCCCATTTCCGCCGTGAGTTCTATCAGGTGCTGCTGCCGCTGATGAAGGAGATGGGTAAAACCCTCTTTGCTATTAGCCATGACGATCACTACTTTCAGCACGCCGACAGGCTGCTGGAAATGCGCGGCGGCCAGCTATCGGAGCTGAGCGGAAAAGAGCGCGAGCTGGCGACGCGCGACGCGGTCGCCCGTACCGCCTGATAGCGCAGGCTCATCCCGGAGGCGCCAGCCGACCTCCGGGCTTCCCGCAGGCTGCTGTTTTTTCCGTCGACTGAATTCATAGCGGTTATTATTTCCGCCTCCTCGCGCTATGCTTAAGGCTTCCGGCCTGCTGGTCTGACAGATATTTTTACAAGGATTGCCTGACCGATGTCCGTTTTGCATAAAAAAAGCGCCAGATTGCGTGACGAAGAGCGCGCCCGCCTCATTTGGCTCCTGAGCACTGATAAAGCCGTCACATCTTCGCTGCTGGGAAAATTAACCCTCGCTGAACGTTACGATGACAACACGCTTGCCGACGATCTGGCGGAAGTGGAGATGCTGGTTTCACACCTGCCGCCACCGGACCTTGCCGATGCGCTTGAGGCGCTGCCTTATGATGCGCGCAACGCGCTCTGGCGGCTGGTCGCTGACGATAAGCGCGGTGAAGTGCTGCTGGAGGCATCGGAAAGCGTCTGGGGCGACCTCATCGAGGAGATGAGCGATCACGACCTGCTGTTCGCGCTGCAAAATCTCGATATTGATGAACAGGTCTACCTGCTGCAGCACCTGCCGCGCGATCTGACCGGACGTTTGCTGGCAACCCTGCCTGCGGATAAGCGCGCGCGTATTCGCCAGATGATGCGCTACGCCGACAATACCGTCGGTGCGATCATGGAGTTTGAGGTCATTACCGTTCGTCCGGAAGCCACTCTCGCGGCGGTACAGCGCTATCTGCGGCGATTAGGGAAAATGCCGGAGAACACCGACAAACTGTTTGTGACCACCCGCAATAAGCTGCTGCTCGGCGAACTCGAGCTGCAAACCATTCTGCTTAACGATGCGCAGAAGCGGGTGGGGGAAGTGATGGAAGGCGATCCGGTGACCTTCCAGCCGCACGAGGACGCGGAAAAAGTGGCGCGTACTTTTGAACGTGATGACTTACTTAGCGCCGCGGTGATTGATGCCGACGGCAAGCTGATGGGGCGTTTAACCATCGACGAGATCGTCGACGTGGTCTATGAAGAGACGGACAACGATTTACGCCGGATGGGCGGCCTGAGCAACGATGACGACGTTTTTGCCCCGGTCAGCAAGGCGGTAAAGACCCGCTGGGCCTGGCTGGCGGTGAATCTGTGCACCGCGTTTATCGCCTCCCGCGTTATCGACGGTTTCGAACACACTATCTCCCAGCTGGTGGCGCTGGCGTCGCTGATGCCGATTGTTGCCGGGATCGGCGGCAACACCGGCAATCAGACGATCACCATGATCGTGCGGGCGATGGCGTTACAGCATATTCAGCCGGGAAGCTTTTCGTTCCTGATCCTGCGCGAGATGGGCGTCGCGCTGATCAATGGGATCGTCTGGGGCGGGATTATGGGGGCGATTACCTGGTGGCTGTATGACGATCCGCAGCTTGGCGGCGTAATGACCCTGGCGATGATGCTCAACCTGCTGATGGCGGCGATGATGGGCGTGATTATCCCGATGGTGATGGTTAAGCTGGGTCGCGATCCGGCGGTCGGCTCCAGCGTGATGATTACCGCGATTACCGACACCGGCGGATTCTTTATTTTTCTTGGGCTGGCGACGATTTTTCTGATGTAGCCCGCGCTTGATTACGCAGGCGGCGAGGGATCAGCGCCATTGAAACCAGGCCAGCCAGGACGCCAATGGCGAGATTGCTGGTGCCGACGGTCGCGCCGACGGTAACCAGCATCACCAGCGTTTCCGGCCACGGGTTGCGCGCCAGCTCCGCCGGACGAACGCTGTGCCAGCTAAAGGTTTTTACCGCCACAATCACCATCACGCCGGCGAGAACGGCCATCGGGATTTTCGCCATCACTTCGCTGAGCGCGGTCACCAGCAGGAGCAGCACCAGGCCTGCGACAATGGTCGAGACGCGGCTACGTGCTTTGCCCATTTCAACGTTAACGATAGTCTGACCGATCATTGCGCATCCGGCGATGCCGCCATAAAACCCGGCGAGGATATTGGCGATGCCCAGACCAGCGCTCTCGCGCGCTTTACTGGAAGGGGTATGGGTCAAATCATCGACCAGCTTCGCCGTGAGAAGCGACTCCATCAGGCCGACAAAAGCGATGCTCAGCGCGCAGGGCCAGATAATGCTCAGCGTGGTTAAGTCCAGAGGCACCATCAGGCTGGTGAATCCCGGCAGTCCGCCGCTCATGGAGCCTTCGTCGCCGACGGTCGGCAGCAGCTGGCCGCTGAAAACGGTAAACAGGGTCAACAGAACGATAGCGATCAGCGGAGAAGGGATCGCCTTAATAAAGCGCGGCGCCCACAGCACAATCAGCAGCGTTAACACGAACAGGCCGATAATCAGCGGCTGCTTGCTCCAGAAATGCGGTACCTGAGCAAAAAAGATGAGAATACCCAGCGCGTTAACAAAACCGGTCATCACCGCCTGCGGGATAAAGCGCATCAGGCGCGCCATGCCACAAACGCCAAACAAAATTTGAATAACCCCCGCCAGAACGACCGCCGGCAGAATATAGCCGACGCCGTATTGATGCACCATTGGACCGATAACCAGCGCCACCGACCCGGCGGCCGCGGTGACCATCGCAGGCCGTCCGCCCAGGAGCGACATCGCCAGGCACAGCACCACGGAGGCAATCAGGCTAACTTTCGGATCGACCCCAGCGATGACGGAGAAGGAGATGACTTCGGGGATCAGGGCCAGTGCGGTGAGCACGCCAGCCAACGTTTCACGCGTCAGCAGCGCGGGCGAACGCAGTATCTGGCCTAATGCGCCAGCGTTACCGGAGGTAGCGGAATCAGAAACTGGAGGCATAAAAAAAGTTCGCAGATTTTAAAAATTTGGCGGCAGGACCGATCGCTACTTACGTGCGGTCGGTCACAAAACCGAGGATAATAGCGCGTAAGCGCCGCTGACACCAGTACAAAATGTGATTTGTGATACACATTTATTAAACATTTTTATAACAGATCTCAAAACTCAACTTAAAATTTAAACAATATTTAAATTTTTTTTCTTCAGTGTTACCTTTGAAGCCGAGAATCGTTTCACCTGCGCTAAATAAAAAAGCGAGTAAAGTAAGGCTCAAATCCGATGAAGAAAAAGATGGCCGTACCCAGCTCACAGGCGGTTGGTTCCAATAACACTCGGACCAACACCCGCCATGAGCAAGAGACGGATGTATTGTTGATTGGCGGCGGCATCATGAGCGCCACGTTGGGAACCTGGCTGCAGGAACTGGAGCCGGACTGGTCTATTACCATGGTCGAGCAGATGTCCAGCGTCGCGGAAGAGAGCTCGAACGGATGGAACAACGCGGGCACCGGCCACGCGGCGCTGATGGAGCTGAACTATACGCCGCAAACCGCTAACGGTATCAATATCGATAAAGCGGTCGATATCAACGAATCTTTCCAGATTTCTCGTCAATTTTGGGCCCACCAGGTGACCCGGGGCATTCTGAAAAAGCCGAAATCCTTTATTAACAGCGTGCCGCACATGAGCTTCGTGTGGGGCGAAGACAACGTTAACTTCCTGCGCGCCCGCTATGCGGCTTTACAACAAAGCGAGCTGTTCCGCGGTATCCGCTACTCCGAAGATCATCAACAAATTAAAGAGTGGGCTCCGCTGGTAATGGAAGGACGCGATCCGCAGCAGAAGGTGGCCGCAACCCGCTCGGAAGTCGGCACCGACGTGAACTACGGTGAAATCACCCGTCAGCTGATCGCCGGGCTGCAAACCCATGACAATTTCTCGCTTCAGCTGGGTACCGTGGTACGCCGCTTTAAGCGCAATGCCGATAAGAGCTGGAGCGTCACGCTGGCGGATGCGAACAATCGCCACCAGAAACGGGTTATCAAGGCTAAGTTTATCTTTATCGGCGCCGGCGGCGCCGCGCTGACCCTGCTGCAGGAAACCGGTATTCCGCAGGCGAAGGAGTACGCGGGCTTCCCGGTCGGCGGGCAGTTCCTGGTCTGTGAGAACCCGGAAGTGGTTAACCACCATCTGGCTAAAGTCTATGGCCAGGCGGAAGTGGGTGCGCCGCCGATGTCGGTTCCGCACATCGATACCCGTATTATCGATGGCAAACGCGTGGTGCTGTTTGGGCCGTTCGCGACCTTCTCAACCCGCTTCCTGAAAAATGGTTCGCTTTGGGATCTGCTGGCTTCCACCAACACATCAAACATCATGCCGATGCTCAACGTCGGGCTGGATAACTTCGATCTGGTAAAATATCTGATTAGCCAGGTGCTGCAAAAGGACAAAGATCGTCACGCAGCGCTGTGCGAGTACTACCCGGAAGCGCGCAAAGAAGACTGGCGCTTATGGCAGGCCGGCCAGCGCGTGCAGATTATCAAGCGTGATGAGAAGAAGGGCGGCGTTCTGCGTCTGGGTACCGAAGTCGTCAGCGATGATGAAGGTACCGTTGCCGCGCTGCTGGGCGCCTCGCCGGGGGCTTCCACCGCCGCGCCAATCATGCTGCAGCTGATGGAGAAAGTGTTCAAAGAGAAGATCAACTCCGCGGACTGGCAGGCGAAACTGAAAGCGATTATACCGAGCTACGGTACGCGTCTGGATGGCAACGCGGCGGAAATTGAAAGGGCGCTGGCGTGGACCAGCGAAGTGCTGGAACTGCACTATGAGCCGCTTACCGCTGCTGATGATGTGCCGCAGGCGACGCTGAAGCCGCTGCCTGAAGGCAAACCTATCGCGGATATCGCGCTGTAAATGCTTTCCGGCGGCTCAGGCCGCCGGAATCTGTCTTAGCCATTAACGCTCAACGGCAGCGCCGATGGTTTCGTCCGCTCGCCAGATACGATATTTCACGTCGATGTTCGCCGGGGTATAAACCACGATAGGTAACCTGCTGTTGTAACGCAGCATGCCCGCATCGCCCAGGCCAGCCATCACAAACTGCTTCTCTTTTTTACCGTCCGGGCAGGCCATCATGGTTGAGACGGGTGACGTCACTTTATCAAACACGTAGTAGTCGTAGCCCCAGCCTTCCAGGGTTCTGCTTTCCAGCTGGCCGCCAAGGCGGTGGCGATTGCAGTCGACTTCCAGCGTCTGGCCAATTAACAGCTCTACTTTTAATGCGGACTCATCCTGCTGCTGCGGCAGCTGAATCACCTGACGCTTCATCCCTTGTTCCGCCTTAGGATACGGAGCGATTTTTTCCAGCGGCTGCTCAGCTGCAACGGCGCTCGCGGAAACGCAAGCAATGGCCAGCAGGGAGGCGGCAAACGTAGTGATTTTTTTCACGTGAGTAATCCTTTGTTATCAATCATAAACAGCACAATGTTAGCATTAGTTTGCGTTATGAGTAGTGGTGTTTACCAAAGTTTTCATAGTTTCTAGTTATAAGTTCTGCTATTGCGGTAGGGGGCAGTTATTCATCACCTGCGGCAGCCCGCGTTTTTCCGCTGCCGCCTATTATTGAATAGGTGAATTTTTAAAATGATTATGATCAATAAAAGAATTAATTTACATGTGAGATTATTTCATTCGTTATATTTAGCTTCCGTCATTTAGAAAGATTCATAAGGGAAATTAATTGAAAGGGAATTGTTCATTTAAATAATTGATATGAGTGATGGTAGATGAAAGTGAAAAAGGTTTTACTGGTTGCGTCGCTGGCGGTTTCTTCGCTATTGGCAGGTTGTACTTCCGAGTCACAGCGTTTGGCGAACTGCGAGGCGAGGGGGATTTCCCGCGATACCTGCTACTTAGCGGAGCAAAATCGTCAGGCCTCGATGAATGCAGCTTATGAGAAGCAGGCGTTAGAAAACGCCGCCGCTGCCGTTCAGCATAGTCAGAGCGCGAAGGTGAAAACCCGGCACTTTAACGGCATGGAGATTAAAGGCACCAGTACCGGCTTAAGTATTGATGGTAAAGCGGCGGCGGTGATTGAGAAAAATAAAGACGCGACCGTTTACCAGCAGGGGCTTTACAACTTTATCGTTTACGCCAACGGCAAAATAGCCGTCACTCAGGACGGCGTGTTTAAAGGCTACGCCAAATAAAAGCGCCGATCGGGGGAATAGGCTCCCCCTGTATACCTGCGCGGTCCAAAAGGAACGCGTTACTCCTCGTGATTTTTACCCTCTTCTAAGAAATCCTCATCAAGCTCGTCGATATTTCCGGCGTGATCGCGTCCGGACAGCAGGTTCCAGCAGGCGATAAACAGGGCGGCGATCAGCGGGCCGATAACAAAGCCGTTGATACCGTAGATTTCCATACCGCCGATGGTGGTGATCAGGATCAGGTAGTCCGGCATTTTGGTATCTTTGCCAACCAGTAGAGGGCGAAGAATATTATCGACCAGGCCGACGATGATCACAAAAAAGCCAACGATAAACGCTCCCTGCCATAGCTGACCGGTCGCGAAGAGATAGACTGCCGCAGGAACCCAGATGATCGCCGAGCCCACCGCCGGAATCAGCGACAGAAACGCCATCAGCGCGCCCCACAGGATGCTGCCATCAAGACCCACGATCCAGAACGCCAGTCCGCCAAGCGCGCCCTGCGCGAGGGCGACCGCCACGGTGCCTTTGACGGTTGCCCTGGCGACGGCGGCAAATTTGGCGAAAAGATGCTGCTTCACGTGATTCGATAGCGGCAGGGATTCAAGGATCAGCCTGACCAGGTACGGACCATCTTTGAGCAGGAAAAACAGCAGATAAAGCATGATGCCGAAGCTAATGGTAAAACCAAAGGTGCCTTTACCAATCAGGAATGCGCTACCGGCCAGGTACTGGCCTCCTTTAAGCGCAACGTCCGAAAGCTGGCGCTGAATTTGTTCCGCGCTATCAAGGTCATGCTCTGAGAGGAAGCTCCTGGCCCATTCCGGCAGGTGCGCAAACAGGCTGGCTACCACGGTCGGGAACTGGGTATCGTTATGCTGCAGTTTGGTGTAAACCACGTTTAGCTCGAAGGCCAGCGACGAGAGAATGATCGCCAGCGGGGTAAACACGATCAGACAGATAATCACTATCGTCAGAAACGCCGCCAGGCCGTTGCGCTCGCCGATCCGATCGCGCAGTTTGTTCTTCACCGGGTGGAAGATGACCGCCAGAATTGCTGCCCATAAAATGGCTGAATAATAGGGGGAGAGAACGTCGAAAAAAGCAAGGGTGACGATCAGCACGATCAGGATGAAAAATCCCTTCGTAAGTCCATTAACTCTCATGTGAATCCTTCAGAAAAATGACGTGTACCATCAAATAATAGAAGCTTTTCCATGATTTACAATCAAAGTGACTGGTTCGTTTTGCTGAGAACAGGGAGGAAATATGACATTAAAAAACCCGCAGTCTCTGTAAGAGTGCGGGTTCTTAAGGGGTTACCGATTTAATCGGTGAATAATTTGGTCGGCACGAGAGGATTTGAACCTCCGACCCCCGACACCCCATGACACCGCTTTCAAAACGCTGAAAGGCCCGCCATTGCTGGTGGTGCGAGGTATTTGTATGTGTAAACAAACAGTGCTTTTTTTGCAGAATCTGCGCTATATACATCAATGAGTTAGTGGGTAGTTTCTCCCCATGTTCTTTGATTTTCTTAGGTGTGATTTATGACAATTTAGTCATTTTTTTGACTTAAGTGATACTGAGTGATAAAGTCATTAATTATGATTTATTAATGGGCAGATATCATGATATTGAATTTTGGTGCTAAAAACTTCTCTAGTTTTAAGGAAGGATTTGATATTTCGTTTGAGCTTGGCAATAGTTGTCCAAAAGAAATTTCAAATGGAAAACGTGTAACTAATATCCTTTGTATTAAAGGGGCTAATAGTTCTGGAAAAACTAATATACTCAAAGCTCTGAGTTTCATAACCCTCTTTATTTCTAATTCTTTTAACTCCAAGCCTGATTCATATCTTCAGTTTGATTCGTATTTTGATAGCAAATCTGAAACCGATTTCTATGTTACATTTACGATAAATGGAATTGTGTATAGATATGAAGCTTCGATGACTGATGTTGAGGTAAAACGGGAAACTCTTTACAGAAAAAGTAAACGAGAAACTAAAATTATTGAACGTGTTAATGATAAAGTTATATTTACTGTTAAAGAATTTGAAGAAGTAAAAAAAATAAAGATGCGGAAAAATGTGTCTTTATTTAGCATGGCAATGCAATTTGATATTGACTGTATAAAGCCTATACATCAATATTTTTCTCGAGTTATAACAAATGTTGTATATTCAGGCCTGATAACAGATGTCCATAAATTGGATTATTTGAATGAATTTTATTACAATAATCCAGAAGCTTTTGAGTTTTGCAAGAGGTTAATAATAAAATTCGATCCATCAATCCAAGATATCTATATTGCTAAAACCAGTGCGGATAATGGTGAAGTTACTTACAGACCATGGTTTGTTTTTGAATTTGATGGTAAAACAGATATTTTAAGTTTTCATCTACAATCAAGTGGGACCAAATCATTATATAAACAGTTAGGGAGTTATAAAGCGGTTTTAGAATTGGGTGGTGTACTTGTATTAGATGAATTTGACATAAATTTACATCCTCATATTTTGCCTCATTTATTAAATATTTTTATTGATGAAGAGCAAAACCCTAAAAATGGTCAGCTAATTTTTACTACACACAATACTGATGTTTTGGATTTTTTGGGGAAACATAGGACATATTTGGTAAACAAAAATAAAACAGAAAGTTTTTGTTACCGATTAGATGAGATCCCCAGTGATATCTTAAGAAATGATAGGCCTATAACCCCGGCTTATAATCAAGGGAAAATTGGTGGGGTTCCAATCCTATGAAGAAGAAATTTGGGAATTCAAATGCAACAAAATATTTAAAATCTTTTGAAGGCCTTGCAAGTCTTGACGCTATGGAGTGCAATTTAGCAAAAAGATGCAAATTCAATTTCTCATATTTTATAAGTAATCAAAAAGCTTGTGGTAAGATCTCCGATTGGGATAAAGAAACTATATGTGATTTTTTTACAAAGTTAATAGGTTATTCCGATAAGTCATTAAACGAACTGCAGATGATTGGTCTGGGGAAAAATCGACACAGTTTACTGTCTATTTATGAGACTTACCCAAAGAATAGCCTTTTTGAAAAGCCAAAAAATGTTCCTCATCAGGCACGATGGGGGCGTATAAGATTAGATCAAAATAAAAGATTGATCGGGTTCGTTATCCCTGATGACTATCATGGGAAACGTCACGAAGGCACAGGTATGTATTATGATAAAAATACATTTTATGTAGTTTTCATCGATAATGAACATGGTTTTTATGTTTTACAGAAGTAAGGTCAATAATTAGGTTGTTACTAATTTACAAGTTTCAACCTAATTTCGTTTTTTGAAAATTACAATTCAAAATATTTCGATGTTTTTATTTCACCATGTGGGACGACTACCCAATCGATATGATTTTGCGTGTATATCTTGGTCGATTTCGCATCGCTGTGTGCCATCCTTCCTTGAGGATCGATACCCTGCTGATCGAAAAGATGGGCGGCCAGTGCTCGAATTTCGTGAAAGGTTGGCCTTTCTTCCATCGCCAGTTTGTCGCATAAACCTAGCTTGTCGCGCACTGCGGAAAAGGACCGGCTCAGATAATCCGGCGCAACCTGTGTCGGGTGTGAAACCTCTTTACTACGTTTAACCTGCCGATCTGGAATCCGGTGAACGATAAACGGGCTGGCCACGTTATCGCGGCTTTCGTCAATAATCCGCTTCAACTCTTCCCCGATCGGGATTGCGACATGCGAGGCTTCTTTCTTCTGTACTTTCTGGCGGTGGATGTACAGCGTGCCATAAATCCCGTTATCCGGCTGTGCCAGCCATATGCAGCCGCAGACGCCATCCTTTGGCTCACTAATTGAATATCGGATTCGTGACACTTCAAGGCGCGCGTGCGTCGTCTGCAATGCTAAATCCATCGCGGTACGTAACCAGGGTTCGGCGGCCCGCCGAATGGCTTTAAAGTTATCGAGTGAAAGACGCTGGCGTTTCTTCTCTTCGGTTCTTCGCATTTTTTTGCGTGTAGCAGGGTTATCAAACATCAATGATTCATCGACCGCATACGAGAACAATTTTTTAAGGAAGCTGACCTTCCGGTTTTGTACGTTCGCTGATGAATCTGAGTGGTAATGTTTTATGTAGGCGTTCACATGCTCCAGCTCAATATCGCAAGCTGGTATGTTGTTAAAGAATTCCTTCACCCTTAGTGCGTCGTTGTTCCAGTCATCAAGCGTATTTTGCGACGGACGTTCATTTTCAATCGCACGCGCCATGATGTGATCAACATGCTCGGCAAATGGTTTAGCCTCACCCGACACGCCGCCAGAATCACGGATAAGCAATTCAACTGACGGAGCATTTGCCTGCCGCATTCTGAGGTTGTATTCGCGCGCAATAGCGATGGCTACAGCCCGATCTTTCCCGATGTTCTTTTTCTTCCCGGTAATTAAGGTGAATTTATAAACGCCGCGATCTTTATCAAATATTAGATAATCAGGTAGATGGCGGTATTCTCTTTTTCTTGGTCTGGCTGCCATGGTTAATCCTCACTGATAAGCTGGCGAACCGCATGATTAACCATTGAGTCGACCCCCCATTTTTCAGACTCGAAGACGAAAACAGAGCCGTCGACGATTTTGCCTGTGAGGAGGCCATTTTCGACCCAACGTTTAATGGTTCGATTATCCGGAATAGAGTCTTTGGTAAATTCGCGTTTTCCCCATTGACTCGCTTTCATAAGTTTTGCCATGACAGGATCTCCATACAGCCCGGCTGCACCCGGGCGTGAGGTTTATTCTTCGGTAATGGTGGTTGCAAAATGCTCGACACCTTTAACCCAAATTGCTTTGATAGTCGTCCAACTGACAGGCACTTTTATTTCAACTCTGCCGCTGCCGTCGCAGGTTTCGCATTCATCATCACCAAAACACTCCGGGCAGTTTACAAACTGTGTTTCTGAAAATTCACCAGATAGCGCGCCCTTTGCACCGTTCTCAGCGGTAAGCCTCATTGGTACCATCACGTAACCATCCGGGATTACCGGAGAGTTGGCGCCTTCATAGGCTTCTTTCATGGCGTCACACACCCAACCTTGAGGTTTCTGGCCGGTTCTCTTACACCATTCCTCAAATGTAAGCACTACCGGCGCTGGCTGATTGAGGGTTACAGTAGCGAAAGCTGCTCGCAATCCGGTCTTAATATCCTCCACATCGTCATCACCCAAGGGGCCATCGGTTAGCGCATGATGGAATGCGTAAGCCATAGCATCTGTTACTGGCCCTACCGCCGATGGCTGATCTTTAATGTGCAACCGCGGCTCACCGTCTTTCGGCTCAGGCCATTCGCGTTGCTTGTTCACCGCCAGTTTTTCGATCATCGCCTGGGTAATCTGCTCGTCTGTAATACCAGCCCGTCGCTGGGCGTCCCACAGTAGGAATTGCATATCGGCCCATTCCGACAGGTCGCTAGGATCGGCAGCGGCTTCCAGTGCTTCTTTGCTGAGATGCTTCAGCGGGCCAATCGGGCCAACATTACCGAATGTTGATTGTGACCACTCGGCATGCTCGCAGCGTACTCGGTCGCGTTCTGGCGCTGGCAGCGTGTGGCGATAGAGCGGTACATCTCCCGCCTCTGAGTTCTGCTTGCCCCACAGATATGCCGTCTCCCTCCCTCGGTCGATATAGCCCAGGTTGCGTTCGTCGGTGTACGCCACCGGCTCGCTGTCCATTGCGGCCAGCGCCATACGCGCTAGCTCTTTGCTTTCGCCATGCTTCAGGAAACCATCTTCGGCGATTTCCTGCAGGCGCTCTCTGGTTATGGTTGATTTGGTCATTTATTCGTGCTCCCGGCCCAGATAGCTCAGAGATAAAACTGCAGCGATTTCTTTTCCCTCACAACTGGCGACCGCTTTGAATCTCTCCAAATCCTGCTGGCTCGTGATTCTGAACGACAGTTGAGCGACACCTGAAAACGTGGCGTTCTGACCTTTCAGTGCGCCACAGAAGTGGTAGATATAGCGACCTTTCGTTTCGTCGTTATTTGTCATTGATTGGCTCCTTCTGCGGCGCGATTGACTATCACGCCGTCGTAAATTTCGTTTAGATGCCCTCTCAGCTCCATCCGACGCAGTGCTGACAGCATGTAATCGCATTCGACCTGTTTATTGCCTGCGAATGGCTTATCCTCTGGATTACCCCAGCAGCAATTACCCTGCGGCCACCCGTGAATCTTGCGCACTTTCCCGTTGATTACGTGCAGCAGACCCCAGCCTGGCGGAAGGTCTTCAACAGAGATAATCCCCGGCTCGCTGATAAAGAATCGCCAGTCACCCATGCCAAGCTCCGGGCGTATCCGGAAGCGTTTTTTCCTGTCTGCCAGTAGGTCGGCACGGGAGCACTTCGCCTCTATCAGGCAGGATGCGAAGTTCCTGAACCCCATCGCGTCTGGCTGCTCACCGGTACTGGTGACAGCGACAAAGCGATCATGAAAGCAGACTTTGAAGCCGTTCCGCTTAAGGAATTGATAGGCTATCTGGCAAAGTTCATCGTGTGTCAGTGCCATCTACTCAGCCTCCACCTTGATGCCGGCGGCGCGAGGTATATTTTCCTCAACAATGCGAACGGTGGGCTTATACATCTCGATGGCGGTAGGCCAGTCAGCACCAGTCATTCGTTTTTCTGAATCACCATTAGCCCAGGTCACAGCGACTACTGCAACCCACCCGGCAACATTAACCAGTGCAGCAAACCAGAGAAGGGCGCGCCGGCTGTAATTTTCAGGTTCAAAGTTCATTGCGCCTCCCCAATTACCCAGCGCAGAGCCTCGGCATATTCGCCGCTGGCATCTTCAAGGGCTTTAGTTATTTCCTTACGCGATTTGATGCGCGGCTTTGCCTCACCGAGAACCTGACGCTGCCGACGGGATTTTTCATGGCCTTTGGTACCAGCTGTCGCCAGCTCGATTTCTGCCACTTTTGCCCGCTGCTCTTCAGGTGGGAGCGCGCCAAGCTGACGCGCCTGGGTAACGGTAACTGTGCCAGACTCCACCGCTTCCCGAACAGCCTGGGTAGCATCGAGTAGTGACAGCGTTGCACGGACAGTCTGAACGCTACAGCCAAACAACACCGCAAGGTCGTCCTCGTCATGACCACGATCCAGCGCGTCTGACATTTTCTTAGCTCGACCTAGTGGCGTATCAGGTCGGCGGATTTCGTTTTCGCTGACCATATATTTGGCCATTTGGTTTGCCGACCCACGCTTAACGACTCCAGGAACAAGCAGCGGTGTTTTGCCTTCTTTCAGCAGGAGCTTATTGGCTTCCAGCGTATGTTTAACGCGCTGACGACCGACAACCACACAGGTGAGCCCCTTTTCAGGGTCTTTCCAGACAATAATCGGCTCAAGAACACCCAGCTCTTTGATATTCAGCACCATCCCTTCATCGATCGGCAGATTGACTCGCTCATCGTAAAGCGGGTGGGCCTTGTCAGTGACAATATGCAGATTTTCCGGCTCGAACATCAGAACGTTTGTCTTGCCGCTGGCGCCATAAGCATCGATCGAGTTTTTAGCCATTTCTGTTTTCCTCGCTCAGGTTCGCTATCATCGCGGCCATAGCGGTGTTCTGGTCCATTGCCTCTGTAAGGGCGACAAAGGTCACATCCAGCCTTGACGCTATGTCTTGCATTAATTGTGCTGCTGCTGGTGGTAGGTCAGGTGCTGCAGCGTATGCTGCAGCAACCAATTCTTTCACTTTCACATGTGCCATTAGCGCCGCTCCATCAGTTGGTTAAAGCGGTTCATGAACATGCCGTAAGACTGGCCCGGGCGGACGGGGTTAATCAAAAACTGGTCGGTAGGAATGACGCCGTCGAGCATCGGCCAGTGGGTGCCGTCGTCGATCTCAAAGTCGCGACGTTCGCTGGCCAGCATCACCAGGTCGGCATATTTAACGGTCGGGTGCTGCTCAGCCGGCAGGCCGAATTTTTGGCGAATAGCTGCATCAACCTGATCTTCAATTGCGCGGTAGTCAGGAAGAAGGCGTTTTAATGGGGCAGGGATATCCTGCAAATATGCCTCGGCGGCGTCATGCAGCAGCGCTTCAAGCGCAAATTCTTGAGGTACCAGTTGGCTTGTTAAAACGCTGTGCTGGCCGACGCTATAGAACTCAGGCAGGTGACCGGCAAAGCGGCAGATGTTCGAGAGTGCATTAGCAATATCTTCGATCTCGATGGCGTCTTGCTGGATGTCGAGATAGTTAAAATGTTTGCCTGAAAAGGTTTGAATAAAGCTCATTTTTTTCTCCATACTTTACGCCTGCACAGCGCTGTTTTTTGGGTGTAGGAATCCCTCGCCATGTGGCGATTAATTGCAGGATTACGCTTTAATAAATCCCCGCGGCGCCGGGGATTTAATGGAGAGCAATCAGGCTTTGAAGTTGCCGATAAAGGTTTCTACCGGCTTGCCGTCGAACTTGCCAATCAGCAGATCTCGGAACTCATTGGCGATCGCTTCTTCCTGGGCTTCCAGCTGGACAATACGCAGAACGAATACCGGATCGCTACTTTTGAGCAGGCTATTGCGAAGACTGAAACGACGTTCGCCCAGGCCTTCATAGGGTACACACTTAAACTCAAACGCGACCGGCATAACATCTTTACTGCTGGCTTCGATACTTTGCATCAGCGATTTTTTGCCGCTGAAATCACCGTCTTCATGATCGGCGGCATTAGTTTGCTGGATAGTGACACGGCGAACCGCCTGCGCTGCCTGTGCATTTTTCATTGTCTGACCGTCGGAATCGAACGCAGTGAGATAGTCACTCCAGTCTTCGAGCCATTCGGCTATTTGCTTCTGATTAAGGTGATCGCCGTTGATCGCCAGTAACGCGCGGAAGGGCGCTGTCTTCTTAAGCTTGATCGAGGCGACGTTATCAGCGTGGCCTAGGTTGTCCAACGTACCGATATTGAAGATAGAACGAGCCAGCATGTTATCGGCATCAATAAAGCAACGTGCTTTTTCTTCTTCCCGGGCATAAGCGACAGAATAGCGAACGAAATCATCAATGCTGGTCGTGTCCATGGCACCGCGGAAACGGAAACGCTCAAGAGCAAAACGCTCCAGGCTTTCAACGCTGGTATTCTGCGGTAGCAGGGCGGTCGGACAGGCCAGGCCGTGGATATCGTTCAGGTGATAACCGGAAAGAACCAGATCTTTAACCTGCTGAAAAGTACCGCTGTCTAACTGAGACATAAAAATTCCTTATTAACTGATTAGCGAAGTGGTATCAGTGAATTTGTACGTGCGGTTCACTGAGCCGCTTTAAGCTTTCCGTCCACCGCGCCGGTGATACCGAAGAGTTGCCCCTGATCCTCTTGCAGGATTGTGAGCTTGCCGCCTTTGTTAACCCACATTGGTGTTTCGGTGGTGTCCTCTTCCGACGCTTTGCCGCGGGGAGTTGGGGTGCTGTAGTTCAGCTTGTGCTTAATCTTGACGCGCTTCTCTTCAACAGAGTTGCCCATACGCTCAAAATCAAAGGTGAGGACAACCTTGCCTTTGTTGCCGTTGTTCAGAACGCCGAGCGCGGTGGTATTAAGAGCCGCCGCAATCTTGTTCATGAATACGCCGGCGTCCAGTTCACCCAGGAAATCGGGCACTACTGTCATGCGATCATTACTCATGGTTTTACCCTCTCGAAAGGCGGCTGCCACCGCCGGGAATTTCTCCGTACACAACACAGAAGAGCACCTGCGGTTAGGACGCCGCCCGGGTGGATTGGGTAATGAGCCCGTCGCCCGGTGATGCTCTTGTGTATTGTGTAAAAAGGGCGGTTATCCATCAGAACGTTATCCTCTTCCTCCTTTGGATAGTGGAAAACTGGATAACCGCCAAGACTACACACAGCACAGTTAACTAGGTTGTGGCGGTGGTGCCTCCACCTGCCGGGTTAAGCCATAACCGGCGACGTACACTTCCCGGAAACGCATTCATTGAACGGGTTTGGCTCGTCACGTGCGCATAGCCGCAATTACCACAACGGAAAGAGCACTCCGATCTTCTACCAACGCCCCGTTGTAGCTTTTCGGCGCATCCACATGGCGCTTGGGTTTCAGCCTCGTGTGGCGGGAGTGCTCTTACCTGTTGTTTCCCGGACTCTTCCCGGGGTCACACCTTTTCGCCGCGCTGGTGGGGCGCACGTCGTGCCTGAAACACTTAGCTTGCACATTCCAGTTGTCCGGATAGCGCATGGAACTTCAAGGGAACCATCCGGGCTGCTAACGCTGCATGTGCCATACAACGGTCGTGAATATTGCCGTTCACAACTGGAAGCGCACTCCTTCAGTTACAAACCAGTCCCCACGACGGATGAAGATGGAATGCGCTTTCATGTTGTGTACGATTCATCTACCCCGGTCCGGCGGCGCCACCTCGCCGGGGCAGATGCAAAGGATCGTTACGCGATCATTCGGCTTGTTGGTATGGCCGGAAGTATCAAGTCCCGACATCGCGGATTCTGCTTCTCCGCCCCGATTTCACCCCCGCTATTGTTTAGCGCGCAAACCGAGAAAATCGCCTTCAACGCTGTCGGCTTTCGCCATGTTCGATCAGGAATCTTCGGGCGGGGCGCCGGCGACCAACCGGCACAACCCCTACAGTATTAATCCAGGTCTACTGGACCCCCGACGCCGTGGGCTAAACGGCTGCTGTATGTCGGGTGAGTTTCTGTTGCTGGTGGTCAATCCAGCTCCGTAACCCCTCCCGAAGACACCTGAGGTAATTAAATTGCCTTAGCCGGCAGGCCGAGGACGCTACGCATTTCTTTTTGAGTGCGAATGGCTATGGCGATCGTTAGGTCAATATCTCCGCGGTAAGCTGTGCCATCTTCACAAATAATAAGAGTGATTGATTTTTGGCCTTTCTTGCTTACCTCGAAGCGATGCGCTTTACGGACTACATGACAGCCGTTTGCTAATGCGTCCTTTATAAGGTTTTCAATGCCTTTGCTCGCCATGTTCTGTTCCTATTTGGTTTATCTGTTAGCGAATCATCCCGGTCTTCATATGCCCCGGGCGGCTACTTCGTGGGCGTCCTGCCTGTTCACTGTTTCTTTTAGGTACATTATGTACCGTTGAGGTACATTGTCAAGTGTAAAAAAACCCGCCGAAGCAGGTTTAATAGTCTTTGTTATGTTTTCGTTCGGTATCGTCTTGGTTTACCGGAAAAAATTACGGTACCAATGATAGAGCAATTACCATTGATTTTGATGTAAGGTTCTGGCCAGTTTGAGTTAAGTGCTTTTAGATAGCGTTGTCCTGCATCTTCAATCAACCGTTTAAATGTAGTCTCACCAGAATCGTGCATTAAGGCGATCACATCATCTCCATGCACTGCTGGAACTTCGGGATCAACAAAAATCATATCACCGGGCCGATATTCGTCGATCATTGAGTCGCCAATAACACGAAGAATATAAGTCATCGGCCCACAAGGAACAGGGCATGGATAGTTTTCAGTGCTATTCAAATCAACCTCAGCATAGCCAACTTCGGTCCATGCTCCTGCTTGTACCCAGGATATAACCGGAACCATGGTGATATTTCTATATGTATCAGAGACATCGGGCGTTTTAGCAACATTAGTGGTTTGATGTTCCTGATCTAACCACCCAGTAGGTAAGTCAAAACACTTTTCAATGTGCCTTGCCATTGCATCGCCGATGTTTTTAGTGGCGCCATCTCCCATGAACCGGCTGGTTTGAGTCGGCTCGCGATCAATCATATTGGCGAAGTAAATATTACCGCCAACACCATCACGCAATTTTCTGGCGTTTAACCGCCTGATTTCCTGGATTGTTTTCATATTGAAATTAAACCGTGTGTACCTCCTAGGTACAAGTGCCTTGAAGGTTCATTTCTTTCGTGTAATATGTACACAGGAGGTACATATATGAAAGAGTTCTGGGATTCATTAACTAAAGAGCAACAAAGCAATTTAGCTGCAAACGTTGGCTCTACACCCGGTTATCTGCGTTTAGTTTTTAACGGCTACAAAAAAGCCGGATTTGATCTGGCAAAAAAACTGGAAAAAAGCACATCCGGTGCGATCACGAAGTTTGATCTCCGACCAGATATCTATTCCAAACAATAACATTTGGTTTTAGCAGCGTTAACCACAGACGTAGGGGGTAAGCAGTGGGGGACAAGCTTAAGAATATGTTTCAAGTGCTGGAAAATCTTGCACCCGGTTCGGTAAAGCATAGTCATGATGGCCGAACGGTTACCCTGATTGGCTGGCATTTAGAAGAGTTTAATCAGCCCTGTGATGATCAGTACGAATCCAATCAAATCAAAGATATTCCCAATAAGACAGGCGTTCCGTGGATGCCCAGATATCTTGCCAGTCGGACGGTTAAAGGGATCCAAGGTCAACACCTCCTGATAAGGGTGATTCATCCATTCGCCAAGACCCCAAAAGAAAAGTCCAGAGGATATGAAGCCTGTGACTGCTGTGGGGTACGCGGGAAGGAGTCCGGCACCGTTGAGAAGAAAAATAAAAGCGCCTATCAGGATCATAACTTTGTACCAGTAATCCAGGGAAAGTTTGGCGAGCGGGTTCTGCATTTTTTATCCCGTTTTTTTCGATAGGTCATTGATTTAGAAATCATACACCAACAGAGGTATAGAGCAATGATTGAACAACACTGGAAAGTCGAAAAGCAGCCAGCATGGCTGGGGGCGGCGATCCGTAAAACAATAGCCGCGTTACCTGGTGGCTATATCGAAGCCGCTGAGATTCTGGATACCACCCAGGACGCGATCTTTAACCGACTGCGTGCTGGTGGAGATCAGATATTCCCTATGGGCTGGGCAATGGTCTTGCAGAAGGCCGCAGGTGTTAGCTACATCGCCGATGTTTTTTCGCGTGAAACCGACAACGGAATCCATGTATCTGGCGCTGCTCATGAAGACGAGAACGAAGAGATTGGTTTGAAGCTGGCGGAGCTGGTGGGTCAGCTTGGCGAGTTGGTCAGCGCCTATCGGGAATATATCGATGATGGGGTGGTTACACATGGCGAGTGGCAAAGCCTGAATGATATCGCCTACCAGTTCCGGGTCACGTTGATGACGTTTCTCAACCTGATTTCTCGTGTTTATTGTCTGCCAGAAAAGAGTGACGCCCGCGAGTGTGCAGCTCCGGGCGTCGTGGCGAATAAATCTTTGTGTATGGAGAAATAATCCGCATGAGCAATTTAATCGTAAATCTTCAATTACCGCAACTACGGATGTACCCGATCCCGGGCGTTTCGTCGTTTCGGTATGAGCGCATGGTATGCGGTAAATGGGTCGAGTGTAACCACAGTCGGGCACGCGGGGTTGTGGGGGTCTTTAACCGGAGGGCTAAAGCGCTATGCGAGAAGTTAACCGGAAGTTCAAAGACCACTATGGCAATCCAGTCAGAGTTATCCGCTGGGAGCCTGAGACACGTCGCGTCATCTACCTGCGGGAAGGCTATTCCCACGAGTGCTTTAGCCCACTCGATCAGTTTCAACGCAAGTTCAGGGAAGTAGAGGGCAGCCATGAGCAGTAAATTACACGGCCTCGTATGGGAAGCATGCGCTTTCAAAGGGCTGATAATCTCAGAAATAGCGGTCATGGCTCGCCTGGCAGATTTCA
>ULRE01016613.1_pt1 | contig 39950 bp, 42 predicted proteins | sample 1955141 | NCBI WGS metagenome assembly ULRE01 (sample SAMEA4835674, study PRJEB28245) | human gut metagenome | biome: gut microbiome; material: fecal sample | place: Denmark | collected 2008
CTCATTGTACAATCTGACGAAAAATCTGACTGCGCAATACACGTACAATCTTTGTGCGGTATTGCCCTAGCAATTATAATTCACAAAAACAGTATCGGAGAGAAATATGGAGTTATTATTAAACAAACTTTCTACATTCGGTAATGCTCTTCCCGGCGATATCACGCAGGGGCTTATCTGGGGCATTATGGCTATCGGCGTGTTCATTACATACAAGATCCTGGACTTCGCCGACCTGACTGTCGATGGCACGCTGGGTCTTGGCGGCGTTACCGCCGTCGTGCTCATCTCTAACGGAGTTCCCGTTCCGGTCGCAATGCTCATCGCATTCCTGGCAGGGTGCATGGCCGGTCTGTGTACGGCGCTGCTGAATACCATGCTCGGTATCCCGGGCATTCTGGCAGGCATTCTCACACAGCTGGCGCTGTATTCCGTTTACCTCGACATCAACGGCAAGGCGAATGCGCCTATCAGCGTTGATAAGTTCCCGCTGGTCATTTCGTCGAGATACGTAACAGCCGGCAACGAGGTGGTGGATATAATCCGCACGGTGGGTACGGCTCTGCTGTTCGTGGTTCTCATCATCGCGGCGCTTTACTGGTTCTTCGGCACTGAATACGGCATGGCTATCCGCGCAACTGGCTGCAACTCCAGCATGTCCAAGGCCGAGGGTATCAACACCAAGCGCACGACTATCATCGCGCTGGTGCTCTCCAATGGTTTAGTGGGACTTGCGGGCGCTCTGCTGGCTCAGTACCAGGGCTTCGCTGATGTAAACATGGGTCGCGGCGCTATCGTTATAGGACTTGCAGCGGTAATTATCGGCATGGTGCTGGGTGAAGTCATTCTGCGCAAGCGCTTCAACTTCATCGGCAAGCTTTCGTTCACTGTCATCGGCGCTATCGTGTACTTCGTTGTGCTGAGAATTGTAATGCTCATCGGTCTTTCCACCGATAACACAAAGATGTTCTCTGCGATAATCGTTGCACTGTTCCTGGCTGTGCCCTATATCCAGAAAACGAGCAAGACTTCCTTCCGCAAGGCGGGCAAGCGCGCTGCCAATGCAGCCATTGACGAGGCTGAGCACCTGGGTGCCGCACTGGCAAACTCCGTGAACAGTCCTAAGAAGGAGGGGAAGTGATATGCTGGAATTAGTCAACATCAAAAAGGCGTTCAACCCTGGCACCATCAATGAGAAAAAGGCGCTCAACGGCGTTTCCATCAAGCTTGAGGAAGGCGATTTCGTGACCATAATCGGCGGTAATGGCGCCGGAAAATCCACCACGCTGAACGCAATAGCAGGCGTATGGCCCGTGGACAGCGGTGCGATAATCATTGACGGGCACAACGTAACGGGACTTTCCGAGCACCAGCGTGCGAAGTACATCGGGCGCGTATTCCAGGACCCTATGACAGGCACCGCAGCCGATATGGAGATACAGGAAAATCTCGCGCTGGCAGCGCGTCGCGGAAAGGCAAGGCTGCTTAACTGGGGAATCACCCGTAAGGAGCGCGAGGAATACCACGAGCTTCTCAAGACGCTGGGATTGGGTCTTGAGGATAGAATGACCTCCAAAGTGGGGCTTCTTTCCGGTGGACAGCGCCAGGCGCTCACGCTGCTGATGGCGACGCTCAAGAAGCCGCAGATACTGCTTCTTGACGAGCACACCGCAGCCCTGGACCCCAAGACGGCTGCAAAGGTACTGCAGCTCAGCGATGAGATAATCGCGGCAAATCATCTTACCGCGATGATGGTGACCCATAACATGGGCAACGCTATTGAGTACGGCAATCGTCTGATAATGATGAATGACGGCAAGATAATCTACGACGTCAATGGCGAGGAGAAGAAGCACCTGACCGTTGACGACCTGCTGCAGAAGTTTGAGGAGGCCAGCGGCTCCGCTCTTAATAACGACCGTATGCTTCTTTCCAAGAACAAGTAAGGCTGATTTAAAACTCCGATACAGACTTCCCCCGACCACAAGCCGGGGGATTTTTTATAGATGTGTGTAATTCTATATGCGAATTCGCGCAGCGAAGAGCCCCCCAAAAAACAAAGACGCGAATTTGCGAAGCAAAGAGCCCGAAATGCACCTGTCGTCGGTGCGGGTGCCGTGCGTCGTTTTTCCGGTTTCGCGTAGCGAAACGCAAGTCCCAATCAGGGACTTGCGAGGAAAAACGATGCCTCCAAAACAAAATCCCCGTCATCGACGGGGATTTTGTTTTGGTTGGGATAGTGCGATTCGAACGCACGCATGAGGGAGTCAAAGACCCTTGCCTTACCGCTTGGCTATATCCCAGTGGTTAATGAAAAAGGCACAGGAAAACCCTATGCCTTTTAATATCTGGGGTGGGTAGTGGGAGTCGAACCCACGATCTTCGGGACCACAATCCGACGCTTTAACCTACTAAGCCATACCCACCATACATGGCACGCCATGAAGGATTCGAACCTTCGACCTACCGCTTAGAAGGCGGTTGCTCTATCCAGCTGAGCTAATGGCGCATACCTTGTTGGCTGTCCGAAAGGACATGGAGCGGGTGATGGGAATCGAACCCACGCGACCAGCTTGGAAGGCTGGGATTCTACCATTGAACTACACCCGCATTGCTAACATCAATGCTTAATTATTATAGCACTTTATCCCTGCTTTGTCAAGGGGTTTTGAAAATTTTTTCGGGAATTCTGCAAAAACAGCGTGAAAATCAGACACCGGCAATGATAACCTTATTTTTTTCTCAGCCATATGGAATATTATGTTAATTCCCCGCATATATATGTACGAGAATAACAGCAACGGAGGGGAAATATCATGGACAAGAAAAAACTTCTTATAGCGGCGGCGTCTGTCGGCGTATGCGCGGTAACTCTTGCGATGGGAGGGACAAGCCCCGCGACCGCGCTCACAGCGGCCGTAGGCGCAGCGCGGACCACCGCGTACCTTTCCGCGGGGATCACGGTGAATTCTGTGGCAGCGCCCCGGGCAGCCGAGGAAGCGCCCCCGTCGGAAGAAATACTCACCGGGGAGGAGAGTTCCACCGAAAGCCGGAATTCCACCGCAGAAGCCGTCGGAACTGTGGAGCGCACCCCGACAGTTGAAGCCGCGTCAGGCGCGGAAACACACGAAAGCGTTCCCGCTGCGCAGACTGAAGGCACGGCACGGGTCATATCCAGGAACATCACGGAGTTCGACGACGGAACCGACCGCACAGCCGCAGGGAACAAAAGCGGAATTATCGTGCGGGAGCATTTCGCGGGGTATCAGGGGAATGATTACATAACGCTCCCGGGCGGTGGTATCGTGTGGAACTGCACCAGCGACAGCGCGGAAAAAATACTCGCAGCCGGCAGCAGCCTGCCGGAACTCCCGATAGAAAAAAACACCCCGGAGCCGCAGGTGCTCATCGTGCACACCCACACCACCGAGGGCTACGAGCCGTATCAGAGGAACTATTACGACAGCAGCTACCCCAGTCGCACCCGCGACCCGTCGCATAACATGATAGCCGTCGGGGAAGCACTCGCGGACAAGCTTGCGGAAAACGGTATCTCAGTCCTGCATGACGGTACGGTGCACGACTACCCCAGCTACACCGGTTCCTACGACCGCAGCGAGGCGACTATCCGCGCGGCGCTGGAGGAATACCCGTCGATAAAGGTGATAATCGACCTGCACCGCGACGCCATTGCAAACGACGGGGTGCGCACGGCTCCCGTGGCGACGGTGGACGGACGTTCCGCGGCGCAGTTCATGATAATCACGGGCTGCGACGACGGGCGCTTCGGCAACATGCCGGATTACCTGAGCAACCTCAGCCTTGCGTGTCTGATACAGGATACGTCGGAAAAGCTGTACCCCGGGCTTGCGCGCCCGGTGCTGTTCGATTACCGGAATTACAACCAGCACATTTCCACCGGGTCGCTGCTGATAGAGGTGGGCAGCCATGCGAATTCCCTTGATGAAGCCGTCTATACCGGGGAACTTCTCGGTGAGATACTTTCTGACAGCCTTTCTCAGCTTGCAGCGCCTGCGGGAAATTCAGACGTCCCCGAGGTATCCTGAAAGGTCGCTGCGGTACATGTCGGCGGCATGCCGGAGTTTCACCTGCTGCGGCTCTGAAACATCGCGCACGGCCGCCGTCAGGAACCCCGCAGCTTTCGCGGTGAGAACAGCGGTGAGGGAGTCCTCAAAGACCGCGCATTTTTCCGGCGGGAAGCCCGCAGCACCCGCTGCCGCAAGGAATATCTCAGGTCGGCTCTTGCTGCCGAATTCATCGCAGGTGACTATCCCGGAGAACATCTGCAGCAGCCCCAGCCGTTCCAGCGCCGCGCAGGAAAGCTCTTTGTCGCCCGCAGTCGCGAGGACCATCGTTACCCCACGACTATGCAGCGCGGAAACAAGTCCGGCAGCCCCGGGCTTGAGCGGGCATTCGCTGCGGTAGAATTCCGAAATTATATGCACGAGCGCCCTCTGAACGTCCTCCGGTGTGTCGGTCAGGGGGTAGTTTTTCAGCAGGTATCGGGAACTTTCGGGCAGGGTCATTTCAGCGAGAATTTCAGCAAGACCAGGCTTCGGGACGACGCCGCGGCTTTTCAGGAAGCGTTCCCCGAGGTCGTCCCACACCGGGGAACTGTCCAGCAGCGTGCCGTCAATGTCGAATATCGCCGCAGAGATATCCTTAAGCGTCATACTGCGGTTATCCCGGAGATAACGCCGGAGGTGGCTTCACCGGCTTCTGCGGTGTGGTAGTATACCTGCAGCGAACAGAAATTCCCCGCATATTCGAATGTGAATTCCGACTGCCCCATGAGCAGCGTTTCATCCGTGTAAACCTCGCAGCTGGACTGCCACCCGGAATTCCCGCCGATATCCGCGCTTTCAAAGCTGGTGTTCTGCAGCGTATAGCCGTCTATCTGCCAGCCGATAAGCGAGTTGTTGTGGTTCGTCTGCGCGTATTCCTCAAGGGAAAGCTGCTCCCCGGTGCTTTCGTCCGCGGTAATCTCAAGCGTGGTGAGCGTCACCATCGCCGTCTGGTCGGGCGCCGCAGCGTAAACCACGTACGAGGCGCCGTTCTTGGTGTAGCTTTCTTTAAGCGCCCTGGCGTCCGTGTAATTCCCGGAACTGTTCTCGAAAAGCATCTGATAGACGTCGTCCCCGGTGAGCACTTCCCATTCAGCGGGGAAGCTTATTTTCATGCCGCAGGCGGTGACTTCCGCAGAGGAGTCGGTCTTTTTCAGGCTGGCTGTTACGGTGTTCCCCGAACATGCGGTCAGGGTGATGGTCATTAGTACTGCCGCTGCTGCGGAAATTGTCTTTTTCATTTGTATCTCCTTGAAATCATGTTGGTACTGCGTTAATTATACATCATTCCCACGGGAATTGCAACCGCTGGTTAGCAGGGAAAAATACTACTTGCAATATTAATAAAAAAGTGGTACAATATAAAAGTAGGTAACCTCTAAAAACCGGGACACGAGCAGATTTCGTGCGTGACTTATATCAGATGCCAGACGTCAAACCGCAGGAATAATGTATTTATTTCAAGGTTTGACAACGACGCAGATGATATAAGTCATAGAAATATGCCGTGAAAGAGGTTTTTAGAGGTTACCAGTAGTATTTTCAGCCGTTTATACGGTGTAATCATAAAAAGAGGAGATTTCCATAAATGAAATTAGGTATGGTAGGTCTGCCGAATGTCGGCAAGAGCACCCTTTTCAACGCACTCACAAACGCAGGCGCCGAGTCTGCAAATTACCCGTTCTGCACCATCGAGCCGAACGTGGGCATAGTTTCCGTGCCGGACGAACGTCTGGACAAGCTTGCCGAGATGTATCACCCTGAGAAGTTCACCCCGGCTACGCTGGAATTCGTGGATATCGCGGGTCTGGTAAAGGGCGCTTCCAAGGGCGAGGGACTGGGCAACAAGTTCCTGTCGAATATCCGTGAGGTGGACGCTATCGTGCATGTGGTACGCTGCTTCCAGGACGACAACATAATCCACGTTGACGGCAGCATAGGCGCCGCAAGGGATATCGAAACCATCAACCTGGAGCTGATATTCTCCGACCTTGAGATACTCGAGCGCCGTATCGACCGCGCAAAGAAGGCAGTCAAGGGCGACAAGTCCCTGCAGAAGGAAGTTGACTTCTTCGAGGCGCTGAAGGCTCACCTTGAAAACGGAAAATCTGCGCGCAGCTATGATTTCACCGACGACGAGCGCGCAATGCTCAAGGATACGCCGCTGCTTTCCAACAAGCCGGTCATCTACGCTGCAAATCTCTCCGAGGCAGATTTCACTGGGGATATCAACAGCAACCCTGAGTACCAGGCAGTATGCGCCATCGCAAAGGAAGAGAACGCGGAGGTCCTGCCCATCTGCGCTCAGATAGAGGCTGAGATCTCCGGCATGAGCGACGAGGACAAGGAGCTGTTCCTTGCGGACATGCACCTCGAAAGCTCCGGTCTTGCCAGAATAATCAAGACCGGCTATCATCTGCTGGGACTTATATCCTACCTCACCGCAGGCCCGCAGGAGGTACGCGCGTGGACCATCACCCGCGGCACCAAGGCTCCGCAGGCGGCAGGAAAGATACACACCGACTTTGAAAAGGGCTTTATCCGCGCGGAAATAGTCGCATTTGACGACCTCATGTCCTGCGGAAGCATGGCTGCCGCAAAGGAAAAGGGACTTGTGCGCCTGGAAGGAAAGGATTATGTTATGCAGGACGGCGACGTTACGCTGTTCCGCTTTAACGTCTGATGTCTGAAATTCCCGGAAACACGATGGAGCGAGGTCCTGATGAACAAGATCATACGAGGTAGGAACAACAATACCAAAAAGGTAAAGCTGCTTTTCATATCCCAGGTGGTATTAGGCGTAATGCCGGTGCTGCTGCTGATCTTCTTTGTCTGGAAGAAGCTTTATAGCACGCCCATCGTGGCAGCGGTGTTTATTATCCTGATATTTTTGTGCAACCTGGCGTATGCGTTTCTTGGCAGGCAGTACGCGGTGCTCAATTCCGGCGTAAAGGGCGAACGCAGGCTGTTCCGCACGGTTAAGAAGCTGCACGGCACGAATATCGTGTTCCACAATCTGCCGGTCAGGTACAAGCGCGGCAGGTCGGAACTGGACATGCTGATAATCTGCCATGCCGGGGTGCTTATAATCGAGGTCAAGAACCATTCCGGCACGATAAGCGGTTCCTGGCGCGACGACAAGTGGACGCAGCGCAAGCATTACCGCGACGGAAAGGTAACGGAAACGCTCATGGACAACCCTATAAAGCAGATGCGCCGTCAGCGCGATATAGTCAAGAGTATCCTGACAGCCGCCGGCGAGGACGTGTGGATAGACTCCGTGCTGTACTTCTCGTCCCCGAATGCGCGTTTGAAGCTTTCCCTCCGCGAGAATGACTACGTGTGCTGCGAAAGCAATGAACTTCTTGATTTCCTGCGGAAATACGAGCACGGCGAAACGCTTTCCAAAACCAGAATGGAGCACATTTCAAAGATACTCAAAGACAGCGCGGGGATTTAGGTTAATTCGGAATTCGGAATTATTGTGTCTGCTTCGCAGACGAATTTTAAAAACTTTGATATGAAACAACACAGGACAAAAGAAGCAATTCACTTTTGCCCTGTGTATTTTATAGTAAATCTTTTGAGATAAAGTCCCGCGTAGCGGGACACCATAATTCCGAATTCCGCATTACGAATTACGAATTAAAAAAATCTATCGTCCACCCCTTGACAAACCGGACGCTTGGTGATATAATAATAACGTTGCTGTAAAGTGTTTTCACTTGACACATATATTCCAGAACGGAGAAGCATATGGAACGCACCGATATCGTCATACTTCTTGATATTTACGGCGAACTGCTGGCAAACGCCCAGCGCGACGCGCTCGATATGCGGTATAACGACGACCTTTCACTCGCTGAGATAGCGGTGGAGATGGGCGGCGTCACCCGGCAGAGCGTGCTGTATTCCATAAGAAAAGGCGAGCAGAAGCTGGCAGAGCTTGAGAGCAAGCTGGGTTTTCTGGCGCGGCTGAGGGAGCTTTCCGGTGAGATAGACCAGGCAAGGGATATCGTGGAGGATATGAAAAAGGACAGCAGCGACCACCGCCTTGATGAACTTGGCGCGCTTCTTTCAGAAATACGCGGGGGAATATAGACGGTACAGGATACGGATATGTGATGTAAAGGCGGTGAGGTCATGGCTTTCGAGGGACTTTCAGGCAAGCTCAACAGCGTTTTCGGAAAACTGAAGGGACGCGGCAAGCTCAACGAAAAGGACATCAGGGACGCTATGCGCGAGGTTCGCATGGCGCTGCTGGACGCGGACGTAAACTACAAGGTCGCTAAGGACTTCGTGGCAAAAGTCAGCGAAAAGGCGGTAGGCGAACAGGTCATGGAGAGCCTTACCCCCGCGCAGCAGGTAATAGATATAGTACACCGTGAGCTTATCGAGCTGATGGGCAACACCACCGCAAAGATAAACTTCCCGTCAAAGCCGCCGTGCGTTATCATGATGTGCGGTCTGCAGGGCGCCGGTAAGACCACCCACTGCGCAAAGCTTGCAAAGCACCTTATCGCGCAGAACAGGCGTCCGCTGCTGGTTGCCTGTGATATATACAGACCTGCGGCTATCGACCAGCTGAAGATAGTCGGCGAAAAGGCGGGCGCTCACGTTTTCGAGATGGGTCAGACCGACCCGGTGAAGATCGCAAAAGAGGGCATAAAATACGCCAAGGACAACGGCTTCGACGTTGTTCTGCTGGATACTGCGGGACGTCTGCACATTGACGAAACGCTCATGGACGAGCTGAAAAACATCAAGCGTGAAACAACCCCGGACGAGATACTGCTGGTGGTGGACTCCATGACCGGTCAGGACGCCGTGAATGTTGCGGAGAGCTTCAACGAGGCGCTGGATATCACCGGCGTTATCCTCACCAAGCTTGACGGCGACACCAGGGGCGGTGCTGCGCTGACAGTCCTCGCGATAACCGGCAAGCCGATAAAGTTCGCGGGCATAGGCGAAAAACTTGACGACATCGAGCCTTTCCACCCGGACAGAATGGCAAGCCGTATCTTAGGCATGGGCGATGTGCTCACCCTCATCGACAAGGCGAAGAACACCATCGACGAGAAGGCGGCTGCCAAGACCATGCAGAAGATGCAGGAGAATAAATTCGACCTGAACGACCTGTATGCACAGTTCGAGCAGATAGAGAAGATGGGCAGCATACATTCCCTGCTCAAGATGATACCCGGAGTTGCCGGAAAGGTCAGGGAAGAGGACATCGACGAAAAGAAGATGCCCCGCACAAAGGCGATAATCTCCTCTATGACGCCGAAGGAGCGCGAGAAGCCCTCCATCATCGACGCAAAGCGCAAGCGCCGCATTGCAGCGGGCAGCGGCACCCGCGTCGAGGACGTCAACCAGCTTCTGCGCCAGTTCGAGCAGATGCAGAAGATGATGAAGCAGCTCGGTTTCGGCGGCAAGGGTAAGGGCAAGAAGATGCGCATTCCCATGAACATGATGAAGCAGATGGGCAACATGGGCGGACCTGGCGGGTTCCCGATGTAATGCAGGCTGACGGAGTGATTTATGAGAATATTTGGTCTTATATTCGGATTACTGGTCGGCGGTTGGCTGATAACCTGCAGCATTGGTAATTTTGAGTGGTTCTTCCGGCTTACAAAGGCGCGTATCATCACCAGTCTGTTTGGCAGGAACGGCGCAAGGATCTTCTATATGTTGCTGGGACTTATTTTCGTGGCAGGCGGCATATTCCTTGCAGTGGTACCTGAGAATATCCATTAACCAAGCATTCTTTGCGGAAACGCATTGAAATATAAAACAATTGCCCACAAGGGCAGAGCTGATATGATTTCACTGTGTAATACACATGAATATATCAATGCTGAAAGGAGAAAATAAAATGGCAGTTAAGATCAGACTTCGCAGAATGGGCGCAAAGAAGGCTCCCTTCTACCGTGTAGTTGTAGCTGATTCCCGTTACCCCAGAGATGGTCGTTTCATCGAGGAGATCGGCACCTATGATCCTACTAAGGAGCCGGCTTTCGTAAACATCGACACAGCTAAGGCTGACGAGTGGATCAAGAAGGGCGCACAGCCCACTGATACCGTTAAGAGACTTCTCAAGAAGTAATACGCGGCAGCAGTAACGCGGGCATTTCTGCCCGTCAAGAACTTTACCGGGGAAATTCCCCTTTATCCCACAGGAGGGAACATATATGAAAGAGCTTCTGATAACTATCGCTTCTGCCCTCGTTGAGGACAAGGGTGCAGTTCAGGTCACTGTTGACGAGCCGGACGCTGAGGGCGTGGTAGTTTACCACCTCCACGTTGCCCAGGAGGACATGGGCAGAGTCATCGGCAAGCAGGGCAGGATCGCAAAGGCTATCCGTACCGTGATGCGCGCAGGCGCAGTACGCGCGGATGAGAAGATCTCGGTCGAAATCGACTGATAACAGATAAAAGCGGAACTTACAGTTCCGCTTTTTGTTTCTGAGGTGAAACATGAACGTAAAGGAAAACGACAACAAAGAGATAGTCAAGATGGTGCGCGAGGGTCTTAAAAAGACAGGGGGCTACTGTCCCTGCAGGATAGAGCACACCCCTGAGAACAAATGCATGTGCGAGGAATTCCGGCGCCAGATAGCCGACCCGGATTTCGAGGGATACTGCCACTGTATGTTGTATTACAAGAGCAAGTGAGCGCATTTTGAAGCAGATTATTTACGATTGCGCTTCCATATAGTGACATAAATTATTGACTTTTCATGCATCTGATGATATAATAAACGCAAGGCGTTTATTATATATTAAAATGCCTTGCACATGCGTTCGCTTTCAGCGAACTCCGTGCATATCGGCAAATTACATTATATCCTTGCGGATATGATGTAATAAAACGCAAGGCGTTTATTACATATTAAAATGCCTTGCACATACGTTCGCTTTCAGCGAACTCCGTGCATATCGGCAAATTACATCATATCCTTGCGGATATGATGTAATAAAACGCAAGGCGTTTAATGCGGTTATATGTAATTTTCTTACACAGTCAGATAAGAAGAGGGTGCATTATGTCAGAAAGGCTTCGGTTGAAGGAACACAGGATAGAACACTTTTTTAATTTTACAAGAGTGAAGAAGTTCATTCTGGGATGAAAACGCTGAAATTCCCGGACGGCAGCACGGTGGATTATGAGCTGACCCGCAAGCCGGTGAAAAACGTCAATCTCCGGGTAAGAGAGGACGGAACGCTGCGCATTTCCGCGAACAGCCGCGTGAGCGTCCGGCATATCGAGGAGTTCATCGTGTCGCAGCAGGGGTTCATTCTGAAAGCAATGGAGCGCATAAAGGCACGTTCCGCTGAGAATGAGATATCCGATAAAATGCGCTGGCTCGGCAGGGAATACCCTATTCGTGTGATATCCAGCAGCCGCGAGTGCGCAGTCCTTGAGCAGGACGAGCTGCGGGTGTTCACGAGAGTACCAGAGCAGGAGCACGTCCGGCAGATGGTTCAGCAGTGGCTTGTTGAGAATTTCACCCAGCTGTGCCGCGAGCTCAACGCGGAAGTCCGCAGCAGCCTTGCTTCCGCAGGAATAAACCCACCGCCAACGCGCATAACTATAAAGGACATGAGATCCCGCTGGGGCAGCTGCACCTGGGCAAAGGGGCATATCTCCATCAATTTCAGGCTTGCCGCATACCCGCGGCAGACGGTGCTTTCGGTGTTCTGGCATGAATACGCGCATTACTGGCACCATGATCATTCCGCGAGATTTTACGCATTCCTGGAGAAGCACTATCCGGAATACCGCAAGTGGAATTCTCTGTTGAAATAACCGGCGGTATAATATTATTGCAAATAAAATTCCCCTCCGTATGGTACGGAGAGGAATTCTCATATCATATCTGTTCTGCCTTTTTGATCTTGAAGTAGTTGGGCTTGTTTGCGCCGATGACTTCCATGAACTTGGTGCTGCGCTCCAGAGCGAGTTTGAACAGCACGCAGCCGATTATAGTCACCACCACGAGTTCGCCCGCAGCCACGGTTATCATGTTGAACCATATCGGGGGCTCGTTGCCGTAGCAGATGTAAAGCTCGATGGGAATGATGATACCGTTGCTTACCACCGGCAGTATCGAAGCGACCCATATGTTCTTGATATAGAACATGGGAATGACCGCGATAGCCGTTGCGAGGGTACCGAAGATCATATCCATCAGCGCCATCGGGCTGAAGCAGTTAGCGATGAAGCAGCCGAGGATGAGTGCAACGCTGTAGTCCTTGCGGTAGAAGCACAGCAGCACCAGTATTTCCGAAAAACGGAACTGCACCGCAGGGAAGCTGAGCCCCGGGAGGGCTACCGTCAGTGCCGCATAAACAGCTGCGACGAGCGCAAGCCGGACCAGGTTTTTGGTTTCAAAGATCTTGTTTCTGGACATAAAAAAACTCCTTGTTTTTTAACGGTGGTTGGACAAAGAAAACACCGTATTAAATTTTCCGTGCCACATGGCACTGATATATGATAACACATTCCGTGGGAAATTGCAATACCCTTTTTGAATAAAAATCCCACGCAGAACAGCGGCTTGTTGTCGCATTTTGTCGAAACTGAATTACAGGCGTCTGGTACGCCTTAACATAATCACATCACACAACTGAAAGGGAAATCATTATGGGAAAAAGAACATCATTCTACATGGAGCGCGAAGCGTTTGTAGAGCTTGCGCAGACGGCTGTGGATATGGGATGCCTGATACTCCGTCAGAACGGAAAGAAGATCGTTTCTGCGCAGGATACGTCGATAATCACCGCAAGCTGCCAGCAGTATTACTTCTATCTGCCCGCTGCCGGTGAGATCGACGAGGACCTCCCGCTTGGCTGCTTCAACAAGAACGGAAGCATGGTCGTTGAAGCAAACTATACCACCCGCGACGAGAACTACGCCCTGCACCACGCGACTTTCTACCTCATGACAACGGTGCCCGACGGCAACGGTGGTTCCATCAGCGCGCCTGACTGCATGGTGACGCTTTACAAGAAGCTCGTCAAGAAGATGAAGATGCAGACTAAGTTCATCACCGTGCCCGCAGAGCGCATGTCCAACAGAATGACCTACTATGCAGACCCCGCGGACCGTTCCCACAAGATATACATGACCCCGAAGATGGAAAAGGCGCTCAGCAAGCCGGAAGTTACTCTCTGCTGACGCTCCTGCGGTATTCCAGCGCCGTCATTCCGGTGCGCCTGCGGAACTGCCGCATGAAGTGCACGTCGTTTTCAAAGCCGCACAGCCCGGATATTTCGCGCACCGTCATAAGGGTGTTAGCGAGGTAGTATTCCGCGAGTTCCGTTTTGGCGCGCAGAACGTCCTCGTAGCAGCTTACGCCGAATTCCGCGCGGTACAGCGTCTGGAAGTAGGACGGGCTGAGGGAAAGCCGCGCCGCCATGTTTTCCACGGTGTAGCCTTCCCCGGGGGAGCCGTAAATTTCGGCGCGCAGCCGTTTCAGTCCCTCGCTGTGGGGCGCCGACGGAGTTTCACCGGCGCCCAGGGTCTGCGCTATCAGCAGCCGCAGCAGCAGGTCGGTGCATTCCCGGCTTTTTGGGGTGTCCGACATGCTTTCAAGCTTCAGCAGCCGGAACGCGTTTTCAGCCCCGCTGACCGAACCCACTGGCACCGGAACATTGAATGGTATATTCAGCCGTTCAAAGAATACATCATTCTCGTCGCACTCAAAGTGCGCCCAGTCGTTGACGTAATCAACACCTGCTGCCCCGTAATCCTGCGTGGCAGTATTTTTGTACAGTATCGCAGTTTCCGCGGGGACTTCAACGCGCTCCCCGTCGGCTATCACAAACGCCGGCGTGCGGAAAACCAGCAGCAGATTATCGCCGGAGCCTTCCGGTCGGATTATGTGAAACCACCGGTCGTGCCGGAAACCTATTCCCATTGCATGCAGTTTCATAAAGACCTCCATAGTATGATATATCAGTCTTTTGATATTATACATCATTGAAAATCTGCTGTCAATACATTATAATGGATATAACAAATAAAACGCTGAAAGGACGAAACCATCATGAAAACAGTACATCTTACCCTTAATCCGCTGGAGAAGAAGTCCCACATCAACCGCGAGATCTACGGAAACTTTTCAGAGCACCTCGGCAGGTGCGTTTACGACGGCATTTTCGTTGGTGAGGACAGCGATATCCCGAATATCGAGGGCTACCGCAAGGACGTCATCGACGCATTCAGGCAGATAAAGCTGCCGGTGCTGCGCTGGCCGGGCGGCTGCTTCGCTGACGAGTACCACTGGCGCGACGGAATAGGCGAGAAGTCCGCGCGTAAAAAGATGATAAACACCCACTGGGGCGGCGTGGTAGAGGACAACAGCTTCGGCACGCATGAATTCATGCGCTTCTGCGAGCTGGTGGGCTGCGAGCCGTATATCTCCGGAAATGTAGGCAGCGGCACCGTTGAGGAGCTTTCCAACTGGGTGGAATACATGACGTTCGACGGTGTTTCCCCCATGGCAGAACTGCGCAGACGCAACGGCAGGGAACAGCCCTGGAAGCTGAAGTACCTCGGCATAGGCAACGAAAGCTGGGGCTGCGGTGGAAACATGCGCGCCGAGTATTATTCCGACCTGTATCGCCGTTACGCGACCTACTGCCGCAACTACAGCGGCAATCAACTTTTCAAGGTAGCGAGCGGCCCGAATGCCGACGACTACAACTGGACTGAAGTCCTCATGAAGCAGGTGACCCCAAGCCACATGAACGGCATGTCCCTGCATTATTACACAGTCCCCGCCGGCGACTGGTGGCACAAGGGCAGCGCAACGGAATTCGACGAGCAGGAATATTATAAGACTATACGCTCTACCCTGGGCATTGAAGAGATAATACGCCGCCACGCTGGAATTATGGACCGCTACGACCTCGAGCGCAAAGTCGGGCTCATCGTTGACGAATGGGGGACCTGGTACGATGTCGAGCCGGGCACAAATCCGGGCTTCCTCTATCAGCAGAACACCATGCGCGACGCGATAGTTGCGGGCGTCAACCTTAATATATTCAACCAGCATTCCGACCGTATCTCTATGGCAAATATCGCACAGGCAGTCAATGTGCTGCAGGCTGTCCTGCTCACCGAGGGCGCAAAGACCGTCAAGACCCCGACCTACCATGTGTTCGACCTGTACAAGGACCACCAGGACGCGGACCTCATCTACAGCCACATTGAGAATGAGTTTGCAGACGATGGCGTGCCTGCGCTTAGCCAGTCCGCTTCTGTCAACGGCGACGGAGAGGTGCTCGTGACTATCTCCAACGCCTCGCTGACCGAAAGCTACACCGTAGATATCGCGTCTGCATTTGCGGGGATAAAGTCCGCTGAGGGGCGCGTACTCACCGGCGAGGTACACGAGCACAACACCTTTGACGAGCCTGACAGGGTGACTATAGGCGCGCTTACAGTCAACACCGCAGACGGAAAGGCAGCCGCAGTAATACCCCCGTGCTCAGTCGCAGCGGTGAAGATTAAGCTGTGACGCAGCGTAAGCCCTGCCGCCGCTGCCTGCTTCAGGAAGCCGACGAGAGTCAGCTGTACGAAATAATCCGGCAGAGAATAACGCAGCTGCCGGCTTCGCAGAAAGTGGACGACGAGGAATATTCAGCGCGTCTTTCCGCGTGCAGCGGCTGCGACAGCCTTGTCAGCGGCACCTGTCAGAAGTGCGGGTGCTATGTGGAATTACGCGCAGCCCGCAGGAACTCCCACTGCCCGCATGAGCGCCCCTCATGGTAAAAAATCAGTAATTGTTATTGACTTTTGCTCTTAAATGTGATATAATAAACGCAAAGCGTTTATTATAAATCAAAATGCCTTGCACATACGTTCACCTCCGGTGAACGTATGTGCATATCGGCAAATTATATCATATCCCTGCGGATATGATATAATATCACAAAAGGAGAGTGATATTATATGACAAGAAAATCTGATAAGGCAAAGCTGGCGTTTCTGGCTTTGTATTTTCTGATACTCACGGTGGAGCGCGTTATAAGTTTGGCGGCTGTTTTCACAGGCAATTCAGCAGAATACGGCATACTTGACTGGTATATGACCGGTCTGACGATATTAGCGATAATCGGCGCGTATACGTTCATCATCCTGCGCTGCCGTCCGGGCGCTGCAAAAAACGGGAACGAAATTTTCGGGAAGCTGTCTGTTGCCGCGGGTATTCTTCTGCTTGGAGGAATGGTGCACACCGAGGGCACGATACCTCCGATACAGTTTGGCGCATACGGAATGATACTGGTTTCTATGGCTATACACACTGCCCAGTGCGTGAAGCAGCATGGCAGCGCGCTGATACGCTGGCTTTCTTTCGGGTTTATCGTTGCGTTTTCAATGGCGATACCAGTGGTCTATACGACAGAAATTGAACTTTCATGGCTTTTTGTACCGCTGGAGGTAGTTGTTTCAGCGGGAATGGTGGTGCTTTTCACGATAATGCTGAGAGGCTTTTACAATGGCGACGGGATTTACGGATTTCCGGTGCTTCCTGTTGCTATAGCCAGTGTTGGCGACGCAGCTGTTCTTGCCTTGCGCTGGAATGAAGAGATAAACGTATTTGTGCTTATCTTTATCAGCGTTGCCTTAGTGCTTTTCATTGCGGGAAAAGCAGTCCTTTCAGCAAAAAAGACATGACAGAAGGGTGATATCATGCGAATTGCTGTTCTGTCGGATATACATTCGAATTTCCACGCGCTGTCTGCCGTTGTCGCGGACGCGGAGAAGCGCTCCCCGGACTGGTGGATATTCCTCGGGGATTACATAACCGACTGCCCCTATCCCCACCGCACGGTGGAATTCCTGCGGGACTTTGCGGAAACGCACCCGTGCGTACTTATCCGCGGCAACCGCGAGGATTACATGATAAACCAGCGTAAGTCCCCGCAGCCCTGGGAATACGGCTCAAAGACCGGGGCGCTGCGCTACTGCTTTGAGAACGTCACCGACGGCGACCTTGACTGGCTGGAAACGCTCCCGATATCGCGGCGCGTGGAACTGCCGGGCTGTGAGCCGTTCATGATATGCCACGGCTCCCCGGACAGCATAAATTACCTCTTTCACACCAACACCCGCGAGGCTGAGATAATGATATCGCGCCTTGGGGAATACGGCTGCAGGCTGCTGCTGTGCGGGCATTCGCACATACCGTATATATTCCGGCGCGGTGAAAGAATGCTGGTGAACCCCGGCGCCCTGGGAATGCCTGTGAACGAGCAGACCGCGGCGCAGTATGCAGTCATCGATTACGACGGTGAATTCCACCCGGAAATAATATCGGTGGAATACGACATCGGGCGCGCAGCCGCGGAATTTGCGCAGTCCGGGCTGCTGGAGAAAAGCGCGGTGTGGGGCAGGGGGCTTATCGCGACGATACGCACCGGCGTGAATTACACGGTGCATGCAGTACGCCTGGTGGAAAAGCTCTCGCAGGATACCGGGCTCACCGTGACCGACGAGAACCTCTGGAATGAGGCGGCTGAGCGCCTGGGGATACGCTGAATAAAAGCGAAGCGTAACAAAAAACCGACGGAGCAAAATCCGTCGGTTTTTCTGTTTGTGTATTACAGCTCTATCTTGCCGTAGAGTGTTGCATTCTTTTCTGCGTCTACGGTCTCCTTGGAGAACTCGCCTGCGTCGGCGGTTTCATCCGGCTCGTAAGTCCTGCGCTTGTATTCACGCTCGAAGCTTGTGGAGAAGCCTGTTGACTGGCGGTAATTACGAGTGCTTCCGTTGCCCCTGCGCTCACCGTTACGTTCGCCGTTGCGTCTGGGGCGACGGTTGTCGAATTTCGGCTTGTCGGCGTAAATAACGACCTTTCTGTAAGGCTCAACGCCGGTGGAGTGGCTGGAAACGCCCTCTATCTCAGCAACGCAGCTGTGGATTATGCGGCGCTCGTAGGGGTTCATCGGCTCGAGGGCTATCTTTCTGCCCTGCTTGATGACCTTAGCGGAAGTTCTCTTTGCAAGGGACTCCAGAGTTTCGCGGCGCTTGTCGCGGTAGCCGTTGCAGTCGATGGAAATGCGGCAGTAGGACTCTTCGGTGCGGTTGCTTGCGAGGATAGTCAGATACTGCAGGCTGTCGAGGGTCTCACCGCGTCTGCCGATAACAACGCCCAGCTTGTCGCCGGTGATATCTAGAACGATGTTGCCGTCGCGACGGACAGCGTTTATCTCGAAGTTCTCAAGACCGAGAGCGTGGAGCACGTCGGTCAGGTACTTCTTGGCAGCCTGAACCTTTGCGCTGCCCTCAATGTCGAAATCCTCAGGGAGTGCGGGCGCTTCGCCCTCGCTCTCGTCCTCAAAGGAAGCGGGAGCAGGCTCCTCTGCTGCAGTTTTCTCAGCTGCGGGGGCTGCAGGCTCAGCCTGCGCGGGAGCCTCGGGCGCTTCGTAGGAAGCCATTACCCTTGCTACGCCCTTCATTCCGAACAGACCCTTTCTGGGCTGTTCGAGTATGTCGAAATCTATTTCCCCGGCAGAAACTCCGAACTCAGCTGCTGCCAGTTCCTTAGCTTCGTCGATGGTCTTTGCTGTGAATTCCTTTTTCATATGAGATCCCTCCAGTTATCAGATGTCGTCGTCCTCGTCCTCGTGGTATTCTTCACCGTACTTTTCTGCGTCGGCCTTTCTTGCTTCGGCAAGCTTGCGGCGGTTGATCTCCTTCTGTGTGAGCTTTTCGCCCTTGTATTCTGCAACTGCTTCCATATCGGCAGCCTGTCTCTTTTTCTTTTCTTCCTTGGCTTCCTGCTTCATGCGCTCGTTGTATTCAGCCTCGGCTACAGCGCGCAGCTTTTCGGGGTTGTACAGCTTGTTGAGCAGCAGGGTCTGGAGAATACCGAACAGGTAGCTTATCGTCCAGTAGAAGCCCGCGCCGGCAGGTACTGTGAATACCAGCACGACGGAGAAGATAGGCATGATGAACATTGTGCCTTTCATGCAGCCTGCATTCTGACCAGGGGTGTTCATTTCCATCGTCTTTGTGGAGATGAGCGTCTGAGCCATGGAGAATACGAATGCCAGTATCGGAATGAGTATCATCGGCCAGCCGAGGTCGCTTGCGGGGTCCTTTCCGAGAGGAATGCCCAGGAACTCCAGCTTGTCGTTGAGTTCAGCAAGGTCGCTCTTTGCAGCGTCGCTGAGCAGGTTATATGCGGAGGTATCTCCGGTTGCAGCTACTTCGCCATAGCAGTTGATTGCATAAAGCTCTCTCTGCAGTGTGGCAGCCTGAGTATAGGTGAGGCTTTCGCTGTCTGCGGTCCCCTTTACGGTGCCGAACTGGCGCTGTACCGTTTCAACGGCGCTCTTGGTGCTCTTTGAGAAGCTGTGCGCGTTGGTGTATTCGGTTTTCTGTGTTTCATCGCCGATCTTGTCGAGCTCTTCCTGCTCAGCCTTGGTGATGGTGTAGAGGTCGCTGTCGGTGAACAGCTTTTCCTTATTCTCGTCTGCCTTGCTTGCGCTGACGGTAGCGGAGGTGATGACTTTCTTCACCATGTCCTTGCTGGTGGAGTCAAGCTTGCTCCAAACGTCCTCGGTCAGCGGCTCTTCGCCTTCCTTGAGGCAGTTTGCGTTGTAGTATTCGAGTATCTGCTTTGCGTCGCGGACGATATCGTTGTGCTTTGTGAGCGCGTCGCCCTCGAGTTCAGCGGTATTGCCGTACTCGTCCACGAAAATCTTCGTCATGGAAACGTAGTAGGACTCCTGCATGATCGCAGTGGTGTTCTGCATGTGCTTGATGTGCGTCATGGGCTTGTAAACAACGTCCAGTACGCCGAACAGGAGCAGGAATGTGATAGCCATGGTGCCGCAGCCGCCCATGGGGCTGTAGCCCTGCTTCTGGAGCTTTGCGAGCTCCTGCTGCTGCTTTTCCTGATTGTTTTTGTATTTCTGCTGGATCTCCCTTACCTTGGGAGCGAAAATTGCGGATTTTGCGCTGTTCTTCTGCTGCTTTATCGCCAGCGGGAGCATAGCCAGCTTTACGATAAATGTGAACACCAGGATCGCAACGCCGATGCTTGCGCCGGTATTCTTGCAGATCACCTCATAGATACCCCAGAGGATATAGCCGAGAGGTGTGCCAATGATGTTGTACAGGAACTCTATTGTGTCCACGTCCTTTCGTTGTGTGCAGCGCTGCGGAAGAGTGGTGTATGCGCTGCGTGTTCCTCCGACCGGGCGTTTTCCCGGCGGCAAATGAATGGTATATATGAAACACGGCGTAGTCAGCCGCTGTTTGTTTCCTTATTTGTAGGACTCCCTGATGTCTCCAAGGTAGTCTGTGCTCTCGTCGTCGGGTATGCCGAAATCCGGTGGGACAGGCAGCTTTTCGGGATGGAAGCAGAATTTTTCAGGCACTGGGTCGATGCCACCGGCGCCGTACGGATTACAGCGCATAATTCTCCATAACGTCAAATAACCGCCCCTGACCGCACCAAAGCGCCGGATAGCGGTAAGCCCGTATTCGGAACAGCTTGGATAATAGCGGCAGCACGGCGGTAAGATCTTTGACAGCGTAAGTCTGTACAGCTTAATGATACCCAGGAATATATATTTCATGACAGCTTTGACAGAATGTTCTTCATCATCAGCGAGTAGATCTTGGTGGATTTAAGCTCCGGCGTCTTGCTCCTTGCGACGAAGATGAAATCATAACGCTTTTGTGTTTTCTCTTTAAGAACCGGCTCGAAAAGGCGGAACGCTTCTCTTATGATCCGCCTCGAGCGGTTTCTTTTGACCGCGTTTCCAACCTTTTTACCGGTGACGATGCCCAGTCGGTTGCAGCGACCGCGTCTTTCCCTGACGTAGCAGACAAAGGCGAAGGTGACGATGCTGTCCCCTTTTTTGAAGAGGAAGCTGAAATCGCGGTTGTTCTTGATCACAATGTACTTTTTTGAAAACTCAGACATTGCAGTCAGATCAGTAGGTCAGCTTTTTTCTGCCCTTTGCGCGACGGCGAGCGAGAACCTTACGACCGTTCTTGGTAGCCATTCTCTTCATAAAGCCGTGCTCGTGCTTTCTCTGAAGCTTCTTGGGCTGATAAGTTCTTTTCATTTAGTAGACCCCCCTTTTGAATTCTGGTAAGATCGCTGCGTGTTTTTTATCAGGAGATATAACTCCCCCGCACACAGCTGTCAACAATAATTAATTATACCCTATTACAAAGCCGTTGTCAAGGGTTTTTTAAAAATTTCCGGATTTTTTCACCTTATTAATAACGTTCTGTATAAATCCAGGCTCAATATACTAAATTATGTCTTGCTTTTATGTGAAAGATTTGTTATACTATTGTTATTGAAATTTAAAGGACGGAGGTGTGTACGTGCGACTGCTAAGATCTGACAGCATGAAAAACGGTGGACCTGAGATATTCACACGACTCTTTCACCAGCAGAAACCCCAGCCGGAAATCATAACCGCGCCCCCTGACCGCACAGTGCTCTCCGGTGGAAGGCACCTGCGCCACGAGCTGAAATACATCATCGACGGGGGGACATATATGTACCTCAGAAACAGGCTGCTTCCCCTGATGAAGCCGGACGCCCACAGCGGTGACAGCGGCTACCGCGTGACGAGCATTTATTTCGATGATGTGTATAATTCCGGCTACTGGCAGAAGCTCAACGGCGCCGAATTCCGCAGGAAGTTCCGCATACGCGCCTACGGACTGGACCCGTCGTTCGTCAGCCTTGAAGCTAAGCACAAGGACGGGCAGTTCATCTCGAAGCTTTCGAAGCGGCTGACTGACGAGCAGTACCGTGCGCTGCTGCGCGGGGATTGTTCCTTTATGTCGGAGCACGAGGGCGAAGAGGACGTTTTCGGGGAATATTACCGCACCGACCGTGTGATGAAGCTGCGCCCGCGGGTTGTCGTCGATTATCAGCGGGAAGCGCTGGTGTACCCGTTCGGGAATGTCCGCATCACGTTTGACAGAAAGCTTTCCGCGTGCTTCAACACGATGGATATGTTCGCGCAGGGAGCGCAGTACACCCGGATTTACGACAAAGAAATAATACTTGAGGTCAAATTCGACAATTATATTCCTGATAGTATACAGGCGGCACTGCAGTGCATAAACGCCCCGATGCAGCCGGTATCAAAATACATAATATGCACAGACAGAATGCTGGAGGTAAGACACTATGGTTGATATGTTCCTGACAAGCGGCTCAAAGCTCGCAGACGCCCTTTCAGTCCTCGGTGGAAGCGCGGACCTCACGAATGCGCTTTCGCTGCAGACTATATTCATTACGCTGCTGACTGCCACGGTATGCGGCGCGGTGATATACCTGGTTTACCGCTTCTTTAACCGCAGCGTTATCTACAACGAGAACTTCAATATCCTGGTGGTGCTGACTACGGTAGTCACAGCATTCATCATCATGACGATAAGCTCCAACGTGGTGCTTTCGCTGGGTATGGTGGGCGCGCTGTCCATCGTGCGTTTCCGCGCGGCAGTCAAGGATCCGCTGGATATCGGCTTTCTCTTCTGGGGAATTGCAGCGGGCATAACCGCAGGCGCGCAGCTTTACTGGGTGGCGCTGCTTGGTACTGCGATAATCGCGGTGCTGTACATAATCATCACCATCTGCCGCAAGGAGAAGAAAAGCTACCTGCTGATAATCCGCTATAATGCTTCCAGCGAGATGAACGTCACGGGAATACTCAACGGCGTGAAGTACCGCCTGAAGAACAAGACACAGACCGGCGACCACGTTGAACTCACCATCGAGGTGAAGATAAAGAAGAACGACACCACATATCTCAGCCGTTTCAACGCGGTAGAGGGCGTCGAGAGCGTAACTCTGCTGGAATACAGCGGGGAATACCTCAATTGATTTTATCAATAAAAAACAGGGCAGGAACTTTTACGGTTCCTGCCCTGCTGCTGTTTGTTTATTCAGCCATTATCTCGCAGAGTTTGTTGGTGAATTCTACGGGGTTCTCGATAGGCATGCCTTCGATGAGAAGCGCCTGAGAATACAGGATATCCGCATATTCAGCGATCTTGTCCTTGTTGTCCTCGGCGTAGAGCTTCCTGAGCTTTTCGAATATCGGGTGGGAAGCGTTTATCTCAAGTATCTTCTCGGCCTTTGCGTTGTGAGCCTGCTCGTCAGGCATTGCAGAGAGCACCTTTTCCATCTCAACGGAAAGCATACCCTCGCTGGTGATGCATACCGGGTGGGTCTTCAGGCGCTGGGACAGCTTGACTGCCTTAACCTTGCCGCCGAGTTTTTCGGTCATGAGGTCGAACAGACCCTTGTTGTCCTCTTCCGCCTTTTTGATCTCTTCCTTTTCCTCGTCGGTTTCAAGACCGAGGTCGTCAGCGGATACTGACTTGAACTCCTTGCCGTTGTAGTCGTGCATCATCTGCATGGTGAATTCGTCTACATGGTCGGTGAAGTAGAGTATCTCGTAGCCCTTGTCGCGTACCATTTCGGTCTGCGGGAGCGCTTCTATGCGCGCGATGCTGCTTCCGCTTGCAAAGTAGATGTACTTCTGCTCGTCCTTCATCCTGGAAACGTACTCTTCCAGGGTGACGTAGCCGCCAAAGCTGCTCTTGAACATCAGCAGATCCTGCAGATTTTCCTTGTTTGCACCGAAGCTTTCGTAAATGCCGTATTTCAGCTGAGTGCCGAAGGAATCGAAGAACTTTTCATACTTCTCGCGGTCGTTCTTCTGCAGCTTTTTCAGTTCGTTCTTGATGGACTTTTCAAGGCTCTTTGCGATGAGCTTGAGCTGACGGTCATGCTGGAGCATTTCACGCGAGATGTTCAGGGAAAGATCCTCGCTGTCCACCAGACCTCTTACAAAGCTGAAGTAATCCGGCAGCAGGTCGGCGCACTTGTCCATTATCATTACGCCGCTGGAGTACAGCTGCAGACCCTTTTCGAAGTTCTTGGAGTAATAGTCGTAGGGCGCCTTTGCGGGAATATACAGCAGCGCGGTGTAGGTAGCAGTACCCTCGGTGCGGGTGTGGATATGCGCGAGCGGCTTGTCGTAGTCGTAGAACTTGTCCTTGTAGAACTGGTCGTATTCCTCATCAGTGAGCTCGGTCTTGGATTTCTTCCAGATAGGGGTCATGCTGTTGAGGGTCTCGGTGACGATTTCCTTTTCGTACTCGTCCTTGCTGCCCTCTTTCAGCTTTTCGTGCTCAACGTCCATCTTGATGGGGTAGCGGATATAGTCGCTGTACTTCTTTACAAGCTGCTTTATCTTGTACGGCGCGAGGAACTCGTCGTAATTCTCCTCGTCGGCGTTGTCCTTGATATCAAGGATTATCTGCGTGCCGTGGTCGTCCTTCTGCGCTTCTGAAATGGTGTAGCCGTCAACGCCCTCGCTCTCCCACATATATGCGGTGTCGGAGCCGTATGCCTTTGAAATAACGGTGACTTTCTTGGCTACCATGAACGCGGAATAGAAACCAACGCCGAACTGACCGATGATGTTCACGTCGTCGGTCTTTTCGTTCTCGTTCTTGAATGCCAGGGAACCGGATTTCGCGATAGTGCCGAGGTTGTTCTCAAGTTCTTCCCTGGTCATGCCGATACCGTTATCGGTGATGATGAGCTTTCTGTCGTCCTTGTTGACTTCAAGCTTTATCGCCATGTCGGAACGGGTGATGCCTGTGTTCTCGCTCATGGATTTGAAATACAGCTTGTCCATTGCGTCGCTGGCGTTGGATATCAGCTCACGCAGGAATATCTCCTTGTGAGTGTAGATGGAATTGATCATCATTTCGAGCAGGCGCTTGGATTCTGCCTTGAATTCTTTTGTTTCTGCCATTTCAAACATCTCCTTATATTTATCGGTTAAAGCCGTTTTTTATGCTTTTAGCACTCTCTTCTTCTGAGTGCTAAATCTATTATACACCTTTTTCAGAAAAAATCAAGGGGTAATTCACAGATTTTTGAAAATTTGAGGCGGATTTTTTAAATGCAGTTTTATGGGTCGAAACTCTGTAATATATCTAAAATGACATATACAAGTGGTCTTGATATATACAAATCACATATGTAAAGATGTTGACATTTATTTTCTGATGTGTTAATATAATTATGGTTGAATATTACACAAAAGCATATATAGTGTTCCATAAAAGTGGAAGTACCGGTGAACCTGAGTTCAACTATACTTTCTCTGAAGCCAGATAAGAAAGGGGCTGCATTATGAAAGAAAAAACCAAATCAGTCATTTTAATAGTCGTGATAGTCCTGCTCGCGATATGGCTTGCCGTTGAGTCGTTCCTGGTCGGAATACTTATTGACTGGTACCGCAAGAGCACCTATGAGGTGATTGACGGTGACATACTCGAGCTGCAAACTCGCGTTACAGCGCTTGAAAATGGCACAACTCTGGCTGACGAGCTTGCAAAGCTTGAAGTAAATACCTCGGAAAGCGGCGCACAGCCGCAGGAATAAAACATTATCCTTGATTTATAAAAATCCCCCACACCGGCACGGCGCCGCGTGTGGGGGATAATGCTGTGTAGGAATCCCTGATTTTCTATAAAATATACAAAATGTTCCATGCGGCTTTGTTCATAATTTATAGGCGACAAATATTGTACAAATTAACCATAATTCCAACTCAAAATTTGTTATTAATGCGGGTTGAAAAAAGCCGTTAAAAATGCTATAATATCATTGTAAATCAAGACAAGACAGTATTGTAAGCTTAATTGGCTAACATACTTCTTAATATATTTTCCCCAATTATTTCAGCCGAGTTAAAAGCGCTTTTCCCCAAGCGTTCGGCTAGTTTATTTGATTTTACCGCAGACTCCCCGTCTGCGGATTTTTTTTTGCTTTTTTTTTCAGGTACGCGCGACCGCGGCGTTTTTTTGTTGTCATAAAGGGTGAAAGCGCTTTTAACGACGGAGTGCACCGTCAAAAAGGAGGAAGCCATGGAGGACGAAAAGATAATCGGGCTTTTTTTCGCCCGTGATGAAAACGCAATAACCGAACTTGTACGCAAATACGGAGGATTATTCCGCAAGGTCAGCATGAACATACTGCATTCCGCGCAGGACGCAGAGGAATGCCTCAACGACGCCTGCCTGCGCGTGTGGGAGAGCATTCCGCCGAAGCACCCGGAGAAGCTTTCAGCGTACCTCGCGCGCATTGTCAGGAACCTCGCGCTCAACCGCTGGAAGCAGCAGAATTCCGCAAAGCGCGGTGGGGGTGAAGTTCCGCTGGCGCTGTCGGAGCTGGAAGAGTGCATTCCTGGTGGGAGCACGGTGGAGCAGGAATTCGACCGCGCTGCGCTTTCCGGGGCGCTGAACAGGTTCCTTGCAGGGCTGAGCGACGAGAAACGCGCTGTGTTTCTGCGGAGGTACTGGTACCTTGTTCCTGTCAGGGAAATAGCGGAGCAGTGCGGCATGAGCGAGAGCAAGGTGAAATCCATGCTCGCCCGCACCCGCGCGGAACTCCGCAGAACTCTTGAAAAGGAGGATATCGAGATATGACCAACAACCAGAAGAACGAAAAAGCCGGGCGCCTGCTTGAAGCCCTCGGCGACGTCCCGGACGAGATGCTTGAAAAGGCTTCCCCGGAGAATAAGATGAAGAAGCGCCCGGTGTGGGCTTACGCAGCGGCAGCGGCTGCAGTAGTTGCCGTGGGGGGAATTACCACCGCGGTACTCATGACCCGCGAGCCGCAGAGCATGATCAGCGGGTCTGACGCGTCCGCTGACAGTCCGGTCGTTTCTGTCACAGAAGATGACAGCACGCCGGAACTGCCGAAGATAGACGCGGGCATAAACAATTTCGGCGCAGCAGGCTTTGAGGGGGTGATGTACCCGGGCGAATGTGAATATAACAGCGCCAACCTGTGGAATGAGAGCAGTGATGTGCAGTCTCTGCCTGTTTACAGAAGTCTGGTGAGATACGACGAGGAAGGGAAAGCAAACATTCCGTTCGACAGTATCCGCAGTGATCTCACAGAACAGCTGAAAACTGTGGCCGCAGCGCTCGGTGCGGAACTTTCTGACATTGATATATCTGACAATGGCATGACCGATGAGGAAATCCAGAAGTATATAGACACCTCGACAACGTTTGAAGCTTCTGACCTTAACACCGACCCTACCCTAGTAGAGGCTGATACTGATAAATTCCATATCTTCACAGATATCGCATATCAGACATCTGTCTGGTTCAACAGTGGATATGTCCCTGAGGGCGAGTATTGCGCTTCCACCTATGATGAAGCGCTCCGGACTGCTGAACAGCTTAAATCTGATTATTCGGAGCTTCTCAGTGCAGTAGGTATCACAGATCCGGCTGTAGTTGTCGAGAATGGAGATTACACGTTTGATGGTGAACAGCAGTGCTTCATCATTTCGTTCTATGATGCAGGGAATAGCGTTGAGGACAGCATAAACAATTCTGCAATGAAATATGTGAATTTTTATGGTTTTGAGGAGCATAGACTTAATGGCATAAACATTATCCGCAATGACCTGCGCAGTGAATTTGTGGGGGATTATCCACTTCTGACAGATGATGAAGCCGCAGAACAGCTCAAAGCGGGCAATTATTACACCAATGTTCCTCTAGGGAATGATTACAAGCCACAGGGGTATGCAGAAGTCGTGCTGGAATATTACGTTAGTGGTCAAGAAGAATATTTTGTTCCATACTATCGTTTCTTTGTTGATATTACCGATGAGATTTCGGAAATTATAAACACTGAAATGCGCACTTACGGTGTGTTCTACGTCCCGGCTGTGCGACCGGAATATCTTAAGTAAAATAAAAGGGGGCTGCGGTTTGCAGTCCCTTTAGTTTTATCCGAACATATGTTCCCTGAAGCAATTGGGGTTCCCGGTGGGGTGCGCAGTCAGCCGGAAAATCACGCAGCCGTCCGGACAGACGATGGTTTTGGTGTATTTTCCGTCCCCTCCGAGATTTTCGAGGTCGCCTCCGCTTCTCACCGCTTCCATCACCGGGAACATCACCATCATCAGCTTGGGGCATATTCCCTCGCCCTGCGCATTCACGGGGCAGCCGTAGGTGCAGGTATACCTGTCGCCTATCTCCTCTCCGTTCCTGCAGTAATTTTCCGGATGATCTCCGCGCAGGTAGCCAACTACCTCGATGTCGAACCTGTATTCCTCATCGTACCATTTTTTCATATAAACACCTCCGTGCTGTTTTATTATAACACCATTCGCAATGCTTGTCAACGAAAAAATCCCACCCCGTTGCCGGAGTGGGATTCGTTTGTTAAGCTATTGTTTTCAGATCGTCGTGATTATCTGAGTGCAGCCTGAGCAGCAGCCAGTCTGGCGATCGGAACACGGAACGGAGAGCAGGATACATAATCCAGACCGATCTCGTGGCAGAACTCAACAGATGTCGGGTCGCCGCCGTGCTCACCGCAGATACCGCAGTGCATCTCGGGACGGGTCTTCTTACCCAGCTCGATAGCCATCTTCATCAGCTTGCCAACGCCAACCTGGTCGAGCTTTGCGAACGGATCGTTCTCGAAGATCTTAGCGTCGTAGTAAGCGCCGAGGAACTTACCAGCGTCATCTCTGGAGAAGCCGTATGTCATCTGAGTCAGGTCGTTTGTACCGAAGCAGAAGAACTCAGCTTCCTTAGCGATGTCGTCAGCAGTCAGGGCAGCTCTCGGGATCTCGATCATGGTACCTACAGAGTACTTCAGATCTGCGCCTGCAGCAGCGATGATCTCGTCAGCGGTCTTTACAACGATGTCCTTAACGTACTTGAGCTCCTTTACCTCGCCAACCAGCGGGATCATGATCTCAGGAACGATAGTCCAGTCGGGGTGAGCCTTCTTGACGTTGATAGCAGCCTTGATAACGGCAGCAGTCTGCATCTTAGCGATCTCAGGGTAGGTAACAGCCAGACGGCAGCCACGGTGACCCATCATCGGGTTGAACTCGTGCAGGGAAGCAATGATGTTCTTGATGGTCTCAACGGACTTGCCCTGAGACTTAGCAAGAGCTTCGATGTCAGCTTCCTCAGTGGGAACGAATTCGTGCAGGGGCGGGTCGAGGAATCTGATGGTTACAGGATTGCCCTCGAGTGCTTCGTACAGCTTCTCGAAGTCGCCCTGCTGCATCGGCTCGATCTTAGCCAGTGCTGCTTCTCTCTCTTCAACAGTGTCGGAGCAGATCATCTCGCGGAATGCAGCGATTCTGTCTGCCTCGAAGAACATGTGCTCGGTACGGCACAGACCGATACCCTCAGCGCCCAGCTCTCTTGCCTTCTTAGCGTCAGCAGGAGTATCAGCGTTGGTTCTTACCTTGAGCTTTCTGTACTTGTCAGCCCAAGCCATTACACGGCCGAACTCGCCGGCGATGGAAGCGTCAACGGTCGGGATGATACCATCATAGATGTTACCGGTTGTACCGTCGATGGAGATGAAGTCGCCCTCGTGGTAGGTCTTGCCTGCCAGCTCGAACTTCTTGTTCTCTTCGTCCATCTTGATGTCGCCGCAGCCGGATACGCAGCAGGTACCCATACCACGAGCAACAACGGCTGCGTGAGATGTCATACCACCACGAACGGTCAGGATACCCTGAGATACCTTCATACCTGTGATATCCTCAGGAGAGGTCTCCAGACGAACCAGAACTACCTTTTCGCCCTTTGCAGCCCACTTCTCAGCGTCGTCAGCTGTGAACACGATCTTACCGCAGGCAGCTCCAGGAGAAGCGCCCAGACCCTTGCCTACCGGTGTAGCAGCCTTAAGAGCCTTAGCGTCGAACTGCGGGTGGAGCAGTGTGTCGAGGTTTCTGGGGTCGATCATCAGAACAGCTTCCTGCTCGGTCTTGTGGCCTTCGTCAACGAGGTCGCAAGCGATCTTCAGAGCAGCCTGAGCGGTTCTCTTACCGTTACGGCACTGCAGCATGTAGAGCTTCTTGTTCTCAACGGTGAACTCCATATCCTGCATGTCGTGATAGTGGTTCTCGAGGGTGTCGCAAACCTTGATGAACTCTGCGTATGCCTCGGGGAACTCCTTCTCCATCTGTGCGATGGGCATAGGAGTACGAACACCGGCAACAACGTCCTCGCCCTGTGCGTTGATAAGGAACTCACCCATGAGCTTCTTCTCGCCGGTTGCAGGGTCACGTGTGAACGCAACGCCGGTACCGGACTCGTTGTTCAGGTTACCGAATACCATCGGCATTACGTTTACTGCAGTACCCCAGCTGTACGGGATATCGTTGTCGCGGCGATATACGTTTGCACGGGGGTTGTCCCATGAACGGAATACAGCCTCGATAGCGAGCTTGAGCTGTACAACAGGATCAGACGGGAAGTCCTCGCCGAGCTGCTTCTTGTACTCAGCCTTGAACTGCTCTGCCAGAGTCTTGAGGTCAGCTGCGGTCAGGTCGATATCGTACTGAACGCCCTTCTCAGTCTTCATCTTGTCGATGAGCTGCTCGAAGTACTTCTTACCTACTTCCATAACTACATCAGAGAACATCTGGATGAAGCGTCTGTAGGAGTCATAAACGAATCTCTCGAACTTGGGATCGGGGTTGCCTGCGATCATAGCAGCAACAACTTCGTCGTTAAGACCCAGGTTGAGGATAGTATCCATCATACCGGGCATGGAAGCTCTCGCGCCAGAACGAACGGAAACGAGCAGAGGATTCTTGAGATCGCCGAACTTCTTGCCGTTGATCTCCTCCATCTTCTTTACGCCTTCCATAGCCTGAGCCATGATCTCGTCGTTGATCTTGCGGCCGTCCTCATAGTACTGTGTGCAAGCCTCGGTAGTGATCGTGAAGCCCTGGGGAACCGGCAGACCGATGCTGGTCATCTCGGCAAGGTTTGCGCCCTTACCGCCGAGGAGATTACGCATGGTCATGTCGCCTTCGCTGAACATGTAGACCCACTTGTTTGCCATTGGTATATACCTCCTGAATTTTTGATCGCTGTAACGCCCGTGCACGAGCAGCTGCAGCGTTTTTGATTTTTTGCTGGCAGAATGCCCCACTTTGAGCGGGCACTCTCCCACATATTCTATTATAGCAGATAATCCGCAAAAATGCTAGATGTTTTTTAAATTTTTTTATGTTTTTTTGCCGATTTTCACTAATGCCCACGCAACGGGCTGCGAAACCGTTTCACGAAACCGTAACGGTACCCGGCGCGATGGTCACCACAGTGCGTGCGACTGCTGCGGAACGGCTGCCGCTGATCTCCCCCGAAGCCGACAGGTCGCGGAACGCGAGCCATTCCCGCAGCTGCGGCAGGGAAGAAAACCCGGCAGTAAAGCTGCTGCCGCCGCATATAACCCTTGCAGTCCCGCCAGCGGAAGTCAGCCTGCCCGCAAGCGCGAACGCCTGTTCCGCGCAGCTTCCGTCGGAACCTGGGGATATGACGATGTCGGTGCTTTCCGCAGGAACGTTGTCGTCCTTGCGCACCAGCAGCGTGCCTTTCTTTGCCGAAAGCTTGTAATTTATGCGCCGCAGCGGGTCGCCGGGGACGTAGCCGCGGTGCTCGTATCCGGGCATTCCACCCGTGAGCACGGAGCCCGCAGTTTCCTCGTCGTCATCGGAGGGCAGCAGGCTCGGCGGCACTTCCGGTCCGGTGTATTCGACAACGCGCGGCAGCACTGCGGCCTCTGCCGCTTCGGGGCGCACCGGGGACTGCAGATACACCGCTCCGAGGGCGTCCCGCAGCACTATTTCGTCGATGTCCATTCGTGAAAGGCAGCATTCCCGGGCGCGCAGGGCGATCTCAACGCTGCCCGACCTGCCGATGAGCGAGGTGCGCGCCGTGAATTCCTGCCCGAGAAACCTGCCGTTTACCGTTATAAAGGGAAGCACGCAGAAGCCCTCTGCGGTGAACGTTAACCTTACCGTTACCCTGTCGCCGACCTGGTGAAGTCCCTCGCAGCCGGAGCAGGCAACGGTGAAATGCTTCCGGGAAACGCAACAGGTGACAATAGAAGCCGCAAGCGCCATAGCGACAGCATAAACCATCACCCAGCCGCAGTCGCCGCTTATGAACATCAGTACAGTCCCCGCGAAAAGCAGGGCTTCGATCCAGCCAGCGATGGTGAGCCGCATTATTTCAGCCTCCTTCTGCGTTTTTTCAGTGCCCTGAGGGGCTTCAGCAGGTCGCTTGCGGAGGGCTTTCCCGCCGGGGAATAGAACAGCTCGTCTGCCGCGGAGCATATTTCTGCGGCTTCCGCGGGCATTCCAAGCCTGTCAGAGAGAATGCGACGTACATCGCCGGTGGAAAGGCTCTGCTCTGCCTTTCCGTCTATGTCAGCCGCGAGCCTGCGCGCACGCAGATACACCCCGCGTACCCTTGAAGCCTGGCTCTTCATGGGGTAAGTCACGCAGAATGCAGCCCACCCGAGCGGCTTCCTGAATATGAAAACGAGTATCGCTGCCGCCATAGCCCCCGCGAGAATGTACAGCAGGAATGCGGGCAGATCCTCGTCTTTCCGGGCAGGCTCTGCGTATCTGGTGCCGTCGATGTCCAGCCAGCCTGCCCCGGGAATGTACACCTGCGGCCATGCGTGCGACTGCGCGTCGGTTATGTTGTAAAGTCCGGTGGCTTCGTCGTAGGTATCCGGCGTGACTGCGAACCCCTCGCAGTACTGTGTCGGAATGCCCGCTGCCCGCGCCATCAGCGTGAGCGCAGCCGCAAAGTCGCTGCAGATACCGCGTCTGCTTTCAAACAGAAAGTATTCCACGCCATTTTCTTCGGGAATGAATTCCATGTCGTACACGAACCCGGCTTCACCAAACCACTTTTCCAGCGCCATCGCCTTGTCGTAGTCAGAAGCGATCCCTGCGGTTATCTCGTCCGTCAGGGACCGTATGCTTTCGGGGACATCGTCGGTGTACCCGGCGTAATTTTCCGCCTCTTCCATTTCGGCGCGCATGGCTGAATATTCGCTCGAGGTGATGATATCGCTGTAATACGCGTCTGAAAGCAGCGACTGCATGGAGTTTGTATCCAGGCGCCGCAGGAGTTCCGGGTCAGGGGCGCCGACATGCTGACGGAGTATGTAGCTGCAGTTTACCGGCATGGGGTTTTCGGTGAAGATATCGTCCCGGGGCGTGCGGTAGGTCCTGCCGCATTGTTCGGGCAGGAGCGCGCGGTAGGTCCCCCAGGGGTGTATCACCACGCGGGTGGAGGAATTGTCGCGCACCGCTATCATGGTCGATGCGTCCTCGGTGTAGTACGGGGCGACGCCCTCAAGAAGCTGCTGGTTACGTTCCATCAGCTTGTCGGAATTACTAAGCAGCCTTGCGAAGAATTCCGGGTGATCCACTGCCTGCGCGTTGTATTCCCAGCCGGGATAGCCGGTGTTCATTTCGTCCAGCGCAGTCCAGCCGTTTTCGTCGTAGCTGTCGAACGCCCAGCGTTTCAGGTAGCCGGGGTGTTCAGTCCCCACGGTGAACAGGAGTTCCCCGGACGGATCGTTGCTGCCGGTGTTGATGGAGGATCGGGACGCGAAATTCGTCAGACCCGCGGTGTTGAAGTAGCCGTGATCCTGCGGCACGATGTTGTCCAGCATGTCGGAAACTGGCGCGGAATTCGCCCTTGGCAGCAGCGCGGAGACTACACCTATGACAGTCGCAGCCACGCAGGAAAGCGCCATTCTGCGCCGCCTGGCTGATTTGTCCTCGAACTGCGCGGAAGCGTCCGCGGGCACTGGCACCGCGAGGTTCTGGCAGGCAAAGATGAAGCACCCTGCCATTATCAGCGTGAAATATACCGGGAGTTCCCTTGACGTGCGGAACGACAGTATCAGCGGAATGAACATCAGCAGCATGAGGAAGCACGGCCGCGGGCTTATCACTGAAAAGTAGAAGCCGATAAATCCCAGCACCAGCGAGAATATCACGACCGCCGCGACCGCGTAGATCAGCTCAAACTGCGCCGAAGCAGTGAACAGGAACGTCATGAAGCTGTCGTCGCCGGTGGAATACGCGCCGGCGGCCGAGCCGGTCCCCCAGGCAGCAAGGAGCAGCGCGAGAAGCGCCAGCGTTGTGACGACGGGCTTTGAGCGTACTTTATAAAATAGAATGAAAATGCCGGTGGTTAGCGCCCCCATAGCCAGCAGGCATGGAACAAACTGGCTGCGGCATATCGTATACATCAGCGAAGCGCATATCGACAGCAGAAAAGACAGTATGGGCAGTGGCGCTGCGCCGTCGTATCTGACCTTTTTCTTGTTTTTCATGTCGCCTTATTTGAAATAGGAATACAGACGGCACATCATCATGCCGTTGTACAGCTTGCGGTTCTTGTCGGCTTTCTGACCGAAAATGTCCTCGAATTCCTCGTCGGGGGTAATTACGTAAAGCTGGCTTCCGTCCAGCGGGAGCAGCCTTTCGCCCATGATGCGGTAAAGCTCGCGGGCTTCCTCGGTTTCAAGCATTCGCTCGCCGTAGGGCGGGTTGGTGATAATTTTTATGTTTTCCTCAGGCTTGATGAAATCGCGGATATCGCGTTTTTCTGCAGTCAGTTTCATCAGCGGGGAAGCCTTTTTCGCGTTCGACAGCGTGAGCGAAACGCATTCTCCGTCGATGTCGTAGCCGTACGCGCGGAATTCCGCGTCGCGGTTTATGGCGTTGACGGCTTCCTCGCGGGCTGCGCGCCAGGTCTTGTCGGAAACAAATCCAAGGCGCTCTGCTGCAAAGCTGCGGTTAAGTCCCGGGGCGATGTTGAGCGCTTTCAGTCCGGATTCTATCAGCAGCGTCCCAGAGCCGCAGAACGGGTCAACGACAACGTCGCTGCTGCGCACTCTTGCAAGGTCGATAAGCCCTGCCGCGAGGGTTTCCTTGATGGGCGCGGCGTTGCTTTCCCTGCGGTAGCCGCGCTTGTGCAGGCCAACTCCGCTGGTGTCCAGCATGAGCGTTACCTCGTCCTTCATGATGGAGAAGCGTATCTGAGCGGTCGCGCCGCTTTCTGGCATGGTCTGCAAACCGTAGGACTTGCAGAGGTTCACCGCCATCGCTTTCTTGATTATCTTCTGGCATGCGGGAATGCTTTTCAGCGTGGAATTCAGCGAGTGCCCGGTGTTCGGGAACGCTTCATGGCGCCCGATGAATTCCGACAGCGGCAGCGCCTTTATTCCCTCAAAAAGCTCGTCGAATGTGCGCGCCCTGAACTGCCCCAGCACAACGCATACTCTCTCGGCGGTGGAAAGGCAGATGTTCGCCTTTGCGCAGAGTTCCGCGCCGCCCGTGAACATAACGCGTCCGTCGGTGACTGTGATGTTCTCGCCGCCGATTTTCCTGACCTCGAACGAGAGGGTCTTTTCTATGCCGAAGTGGCAGGGGGTGATGTATGTGTAATTTGTCATGTTATTTCTCCGGTTCTGCATTTTTGTGTTCTTTATATTATATCAAAAAACCGCTGTAAAGTCAACAAAAACGCTTGATTATTATTGTGCGATACTGTACAATAGCAGAAAGGGAGGGATGATCATGAAAAAGCGCATTTTTTTAGAAGACGACGGCTACACAGAAGTCTCAGAAGATGAGAAGCTTTTTATAGTTGGTATTCTGGTCGCGTCCGTAGTATAAATATATCATCGGCGGCAGGTTTCTGTCGCTGAATGTCTTTTGTGAATTATTCACATATTTTGCGGCTTGAATTCGTTTTGTTTATCCAAATTCAACAGCTTGGACGAAAACTTGTTGCAAAAAATATAAATATAAGCTATAATAGAAGCAGGTATAAACGGTGCGGCGCATAACAGGAAGAAAATGCCTGAGAATATACAGATACAGCCGTCCGTGAAAGGAGAAAATCTAAAATGGCACTTAAACTTGTAGACAAATATCTCAGCAGCTTCGTTGCTGAGCACGAGCTGGACGCTATCGCTCCGGCAGTCAGGACAGCTCATCAGCAGCTGGCAGACAGAAACGGCCCCGGAAACGACTTCCTCGGCTGGCTGGATCTGCCCGTTGACTATGACAAGGAAGAATTCGCACGCATCAAGAAGGCTGCCGCAAAGATAAAGGCTGACAGCCAGGTGCTCATCGTTATCGGCATCGGCGGTTCCTACCTCGGCGCAAGAGCAGTTATCGAGGCTATCAGGTCCTCGCTGTACAACAGCCTGAAAAAGGACACCCCCGAGATCTACTTCATCGGCAACTCCATCAGCCCGACATATCTCAGCGAGGTGGTTTCCCTCGTTGACGGCAAGGACTTTTCCGTAAACATCATCTCCAAGTCCGGTACAACCACCGAGCCGGCTCTGGCTTTCCGCGTATTCCGCGACATGCTGGTAGAGAAGTACGGTGAAGACGGCGCAAAGGGCAGGATTTACGCCACCACCGACAAGGCAAAGGGTACCCTTAAGGAGCTCTCCGACAAGAAGGGCTATGAAACATTCGTAGTTCCGGACGATGTAGGCGGCCGTTACTCCGTCCTCACCGCTGTGGGACTTCTCCCCATCGCATGCGCAGGCTGCGATATCGACGCGCTGATGAAGGGCGCCGCTGACGCACGCTCCGCTTATTCCGACAGCGACCTCAGGAAGAACGACTGCTATAAGTACGCAGCGCTCCGCAATATACTGTACCGCAAGGGCAAGAGCGTTGAGATGCTCATTTCCTACGAGCCCAGCTTCGCAATGATGAACGAGTGGTACAAGCAGCTCTTCGGCGAGAGCGAGGGCAAGGACAACAAGGGTATCTACCCGTCCTCCGCTGTATTCTCCACCGATCTGCACTCCCTGGGTCAGTTCATTCAGGACGGCTCCAGAGTTATGTTCGAGACTGTCATGCAGTTTGCAAAGCCCCAGAAGGAGTTCTTCCTCAAGGACGATCCTACCAACGTTGACGGTCTGAACTTCCTCTCCAACCAGAACATGTCCGTTGTAAACCGCAAGGCATTCGAGGGTACCGTTATCGCTCACACCGAGGGCGGCGTTCCGAATATCGTTCTGGAGGCTCCGGAGCTCAACGAATACGAGCTTGGCTACATTATCTACTTCTTCGAGAAGGCATGCGCTGTCAGCGGTTATCTGCTGGGTGTGAACCCGTTCGACCAGCCCGGCGTTGAAAGCTACAAGAAGAACATGTTCGCGCTGCTCGGCAAGCCCGGCTATGAGGCTCAGAAGGCTGCCCTTGAAGCAAAGCTGGGACTCTAATAACGGCAATTAAGGAAAACGGAGCATACCTGCACGTTCTCCTGGCAATATAAAACAATTCATGGAGGTTTACTATGATCAAGCTTATTACAGGCAAGAAGGGTACAGGCAAGACCAAGATCCTTATCGACGCTATCCACGAGGCAGAGAACAAGTCCAACGGCAACGTTGTTGCTATCCAGAAGGGTTCTGCGCTCAACACAGACATCACCCCCAAGGTACGTCTTGTGAATATCGACGACTATGCAGTTGCAGGCGTTGAGGGCTTCTACGGCTTCGTTTCCGGTATCCTTGCTTCTGACTACGACTGCACCGATATCTTTGTTGACGCTACTCTGAAGATCACTGGCAGGGATTACGACAAGGTCGGCGAGATGTTCGAGAAGCTGGCTAAGGTTTCCGGCGACACTGCTGTTACCTGCACCATTTCCGCAGATAACTCCGAGCTGCCCGAGAGCATGAAGAAGTACATCGTATAATTGACCCGTTATACAGCTGATAACGACCGGGGGTTTTTATGACTCCCGGTCTTTTCAGCGTCAGCGGGACTATGGTTTTGGGTATTTTTCTGCTTTTTCGGCGCGGGTCGGTCCGCGAAAATGTTCTTTTTGCCAAATCACAGAGAAATTTTGAGAAATTCCGCTAAAACACTTGACAAAACGTAATTCGCATGATATAATAATATGCGTGACTGTAAAAGGGTTCATTATACGAGCTCTTAGAAAAAGATCAATTCAAATTAAGGGGGTGCAATAATGGCAGTTCCGAAGAGAAAGGTGTCCCGTGCAAGACGCGACAAGAGACGTTCACAGGTATGGAAGTTATCTGCACCGTCCTTCTCTCGCTGCAAGCAGTGCGGTGAGCTGAAGCTTGCTCACAGAGTATGCGGCAATTGCGGTTATTACAATGATAAGGTCGTTATCGCTAAGGAAGCGTAATTGCCTGCATTGAATGGCTGAACAGATGTTTACGGGAAGTCCCTCCGGTATAGCCGGGGGGATTTTTGCTGTAATAAGGATTTTTAAAGAATATACAGTAAATTCCTTGAAATAGCGCCGGAAATGTGTTATACTATATCTATATAGGCTTTTGAGATAAGGAGAAATTTATGCAGGTAGTAGCAATTGTGGGCAGACCGAATGTCGGCAAGTCCACGCTTTTCAATAAGCTGGTAGGTCAGCGGCTTTCCATCGTGGACGACAAGCCCGGAGTTACCCGCGACCGCATCTACAGCCGCTGCGAGTGGCTGGGGCGCGAATTCATGCTCATCGACACAGGCGGTATCGAGCCCAAGACCGACGACGTTATCCTGGCGCAGATGCGCGAGCAGGCAATGCTGGCAGTAGAGCGCGCGGACGCCATTATTTTCGTGACGGATATCACCACGGGAGTTACCGCGAACGACAGCGACGTAGCTTCCATGCTGATAAAGAGCGGAAAGCCCGTCGTGCTTGCCGTCAACAAGGTGGACGGCATCGGCACGCCTCCCCCGGAGATTTACGAGTTCTATAACCTCGGTCTGGGCGACCCGATCGCGGTTTCCTCCGTGCACGGTCACGGCACCGGCGACCTGCTGGAAGCGGTTTTCGAGAACCTCCCCCCGGAGGAGCCCGACGAGTACGACGCAGACGCCATCAAGGTTGCCGTTATCGGCAAGCCGAATGTCGGCAAGTCCTCTCTGATAAACCAGATATCCGGTGAGGAACGTTCCATCGTTTCCGACATCGCAGGAACCACCCGCGACGCCATCGATACAGAGATACGCCGCGGCGACGACAAGTTCATCTTCATCGACACCGCAGGAATGCGCCGCAAGGCAAAAGTCACCGAGAACATCGAGCATTTCAGCGTGCTGCGCGCGCTCATGGCAGTGGACCGCGCGGACGTCTGCGTTATCGTCATCGACGCGACTGTAGGCTTCACCGAGCAGGACAGCAAGGTCGCCGGCTACGCCCACGACAAGGGTAAGGCGTGCGTTATCGCAGTCAACAAGTGGGACGCCATCGAGGACAAGACCGACCGCACCATGGACGACTTCCGCAAGAAGCTGGAGGTTGATTTCTCGTTCATGTCCTATGCGCCGTTCGTGTTCATTTCCGCAAAGACCGGTCAGCGCATAGACAAGCTGTTTGAGCTGATAAAGTACGTCCACGAGCAGCACTGCATGAGAATTTCCACAGGCGTGCTCAATGATATGCTCAACTACGCGACTTCCCGCGTGCAGCCGCCGTCAGACAAGGGCAAGCGCCTGAAGATATACTACATGACGCAGGCTTCCGTGTGCCCTCCGAATTTCGTTATTTTCTGCAACAGCCGCGAGCTGTTCCATTATTCCTATCAGCGTTACCTTGAGAACCAGCTGCGCGAGACGTTCGGGCTGGAGGCTACGCCGATAAAGCTCACTATCCGCGAAAGAGGTGAGTGATGGAGCGCATTCTGTCGGATTTCATACGGCGCCGTTCCGGCATGCTGGTGAAGTGCGTGATTATTTCCGTGATATTCTTCGCTGCGGCGTGGGTGCCGTTTATCTTCTCCGGCGACTGGGCGGAATGGCTGCGCTGGGTGTGGCTCATCGGCGCGGCAGTCATTTCGCTGGTGGTCGCGGCGCTGCTTGTGCGCGTGTTCGCCGAGATACTGGGCGTGGCTCCGTCAAGGCTGCGGTCGCAGCTGGAGGCGCTCCCTGAGGGAGAATGCGCGCAGGTCATCGACG
>ULRE01043276.1_pt1 | contig 39436 bp, 37 predicted proteins | sample 1955141 | NCBI WGS metagenome assembly ULRE01 (sample SAMEA4835674, study PRJEB28245) | human gut metagenome | biome: gut microbiome; material: fecal sample | place: Denmark | collected 2008
TATGTTTATAATTTATGAAAATAAATTTTATAAAACTATTATATGAGGAGGAAAACAATATGAGAAAGAATAAGGGTATAACCCTAGTTGCGTTAGTCGTTACAATAGTAGTTTTGTTAATTCTTGCAGGAGTAAGTATTAACTTAGTGCTAGGCAATAATGGAATAATAGCAAAAGCAAAAGATGCAGAAACAAAATCTGCAGAAGCAAGCCAAAATGACTTAAAGGGAATGAATGGTTTGGTAAGCGAAATGGAAGGTGCATTAGCTGGAAATGGAAGTACTGGAAGTGGTAGCGGAAATGGTGGAGCTGGAGGAAGTGGAGCAGATACAAAAGTACCAGCAGAAGCAACAGCAGAAACAGCACCATACTTTCCAGATAATACATTTACAAAAAAAGAAGGAACAATAGATACAGGGCTTGTAATACAAGATGCAAGTGGAAATGAATATGTGTGGGTAGTAGTACCAAAGAGCTTGTACAATAATACAAACTATAATTCAAATAATACAAAAAAGCCTTCATCAAGTACAGATTATGCAAATATAGAATATTGTTTGCAACAGTATACAGTAACATATAGAAATGGAACAAGTTTTTTTGATGTATATTATGCTGATGACAAAAATGTAGGTTGGTTTGCAGATGCAACAGCATATAATAATTTAAAAAACAGTATGTTAAAAAGTGTATATGAAAATGGTGGATTTTATGTAGGAAGATACGAGGCTGGAATTGATACAACAACAGGAACTAATAGAACGAGTATAGAATCACAAGTAGATGGAAAATATCCAGTACCAACAACTGCACCAGTAACAAAAGCAGATGCATATCCATACACATATGTAACAAGAACACAAGCACAAAATTTAGCAAGTAATGTAAATTCAGGAACAAAAACAAGTAGTTTAATGTTTGGAGTACAATGGGATTTAGTGCTAGCATTTATGCACAATAAAGGAAATATAGAGGATAGTACATTAACATCAAATAGCACAACAATAGGAAATTATTATAATTCAACATTTGATCTAGATAGAGGAAAATATGCACAATTTGGTCAGCTAGGAAATACATGGAAAAATTTTGATAGTGCATTAGACTCAATAGTAGTAAGTAATGAAACTACAGGAAAAATGAAGAAAACAGAGCAGAATTCATATCAAAATGGTATATTATTAACAACAGGAGGAACAGAACAAAGCAAAGTAATGAATATATATGATATAGCTGGAAATGTGTGTGAATGGACTTTGGAAAAAACCTCCAATACATACGATCAGTGTGTTGCTAGGGGAGGCCTTTTCAACGATACAGGCTCGTACCGTCCTGCAGCTGACCATGATGGCAATAGCTCTGGCCACAGCTTCTACAGCATCGGTTTCCGTGTTTCAATTTTCTAGGAAAAGCTGAACGCCAAAGACGAGAAATTTGAAACAAGAGGAAAAAATAAAAATGATAACAGAAAGCTATAAGAAGGCTCGAGCCTTGCATAGAAATGGAAATGCTATGTGGCATTATGATAAGACTAGCTTTACAGTGAGCTAGTCTTTTTGATAGCTTAAAATATTGCTTATTTGGAAATAATGCGACGAAAATTACATATATTATTTCTTTTATGGCAATAATATGGTATAATATATATAGTTTAAATAGAGGAGTTAGTTTATGAAAGTTGGAAATAAAATAAAAGAATATAGAGAATTAAATAAAATGACTCAAAAAGATATTGCTGAAATATTAGGAGTTGAACCAGCAACAATATCTAAGTATGAAGCAGGAACAATAGAACCTAGTATAGAGTCATTAAAAAGGCTTGCGGAAACGTTTAATATAACTGTAGATGAATTAATAAAAGATGAAGAAAAATTTGACATTTCTAAAATTAATGTATTAGAAGTGTTAAGAGAACAAAAAGAGATGGGCTTAAAGGGCAATTTGTATCATAATACACAGATTATGTTCTCGTATAACACGAATCATATTGAGGGAAGTAAGTTAACTGAGGAACAAACAAGGTATATTTTTGAGACAAATACCATTTTGTTTGAGGGAGGAACAGTTGCGAGTGTAGATGATATATTAGAAACTGCAAATCATTTTAAATTAGTTGATTATATGCTGGATATAGCAGACAAAAACTTGACAGAGGATATAATCAAAAAATTCCATAAAATTTTAAAAGAAGGAACTATGGATAGTAGAAAAGAATGGTTTAATGTTGGAGATTACAAAAAATTAGCCAACGAAGCAGGAAACATGAAAACATCATCACCAAAACAAACTCCAAAAGACATGCAAAAACTTATGGAATGGTATAATTCCTTAGCAAAAGTAACAATAAAAGAGATAATAGAATTTCATGCTCGATTCGAGAAAATACATCCATTTCAAGATGAAAATGGTAGAGTCGGTAGAATAATTGCATTTAAAGAATGTTTGAAAAACAATATAATTCCATTTATTATTTTAGATAAAGATAAATTATATTATTATAGGGGACTAAAAGAATACCAAAATAAAACAGAAAAAGGATATTTGATTGATACTTGTTTAAATGCACAAGATGAATACACAAAAATGATAGAATATTATTTAAAATAAATTCGCCCAATAGGGACGCCCATTTTTTGGCGAGAAATTAAGAACTAATTTAAATTTTAAAAATAAGGTAAAACTTGCCTTTCGAGGAGCTAAAAAGAGCTTCGAATAAGAGCATCGTATCGAATTTTTATAAATTTAAATTAGTTTTTACCATGTACATTTTCTTCTCAGTCACTAAATTGCATAATTTCTTCGCCAACGAATTGTCCTAATTTGCTTCATACAATTCTTTTATATATAAATCCTTAGTGTCATTAGAACCAACAAACCCAACTGTTGCTTTATTTCCGTGTACTTCTTGAATCCATACAGGCTGGTCATTGTAATAAATTTCTTTAATGTCTTTATTCTTTAAAATCTCACAAACTCTCTTATTAGTCATAAATTCCTCCCATAATTTAAAAAAATTTAATATAATTATATCCAAATCTGCATAAAATATGATACAATATAAAAATGAAGTACAATATTTTAAAGGAAGGACTGAAACAACAAGATGAAAGTTATAGAAAAATACAAAAATGAGATAGAAAATGCTACAAAAGAGGGAAGAAAGATTATTGCGTGTATGTGCAATAATGAGGTTAAGTCTTTAAATTATGAGGTAAACGAAATTGATAATATTGAATTATTAGATACGAGCTCAAAGGATGGACACAGAATTTATATAAGAGGAATTTTATACATAATGGCAAAGGCTTTAAACGAAGTTTATCCAGAGGCTTTGCTTAGTGTAAATTATCAACTATCTAGTGCAATGTTTTGCAAAATTGATAACATGGAAATTACAGATGAAATGATCGCAAATGTTAAGGCTAGAATGCAGGAGATAATTAATCAAAATTTAGAAATAAGAAAAGTTGTTATGACTAAAGAGGAAGCGGAAGAGTTTTATTCTAACGAGAAAACCTTGAGGGGAATTGTTCAAATTGATAATACTCAAAAAGAGGGAGTGTCTCTATATTATTGTGAGGATTATTTCAATTATTTCTTTGGAGTAATGCCAGTAACAACAGCATATACAGACGTTTTTGATGTTATTAAATATAGTGATGGTTTCTTAGTTAGATATCCATCTGAAGAAAAGCCAAATGAGCTTACAAATTATAAGAGCAACAAAAAATTATTATCTACTTTGGAAGAGTACGAAGATATTCACAGAGTGCTTAAAATAGATACTTTGTATAAATTAAATAAAGAAATTAAAGAAGGTAGAACATCGAATGTTATACTACTTTCAGAAGCTTTACATGAGAAGAAAATGGCAAATATCGCAGATGACATTGCAAAAAGAAAAAATGTAAAAATGGTTTTAATAGCTGGTCCATCATCATCTGGAAAGACTACTTTTGCAAAGAGATTGGGTGTTGAGCTAAGATTAAATGGCTTAAAACCAGTAACAATTTCGGTCGATAATTATTTTGTAGAAAGAGTAGACAATCCAAAAGACGAAAATGGAGACTATGACTTTGAATGCTTAGAGGCAATAGACTTAGAGCTATTCAATAATCACATTAAAACATTATTAGATGGTGGAACAATAGATGTACCAACATTTGATTTTAAAGTTGGAACAAAACGTTATAATGGCGAAAAGATGCATCTTGAAAATGACGAAATTCTTGTAATAGAGGGAATCCATTGCTTGAATGATAAACTTACAAGTTCAATACCAATGGAACAAAAATACAAGATTTACATAAGTGATTTAACAGTTTTAAATATAGATTATTGCAACAGAATATCTACAACAGATACAAGATTGATTAGAAGAATTGTTAGAGATAACAATTTTAGAGGATATAGCGCATTACACACATTAAGAACATGGGCTAGTGTTAATAGGGGAGAAAATAAAAATATATTCCCATACCAAGAAAATTGTGATGTTATGTTTAATTCATCATTAATATATGAATTAAGTGTTTTGAAAAAACAGGCATTACCATTGTTACAAGAAATTACAAATGAAGAGCCAGAATACGCAGAAGCAAAGAGATTGGCAGAATTTTTAAAATATTTCGAAGAAGTTGATGAGGGGCTAATACCTCAAAATTCATTATTAAGAGAATTTGTTGGTGGAAGTATATTTGGGGACTAGATAAAATATTTACAATATGTTTTTTAAAATTAATACTATCTGCAATATGTGTAAGTCTAGATATTTGCTAATGCGAGTAGAAACATAAAAAGAAAATAAATGATAAGAACAGAAGAAAATAGAATATATAAAATTAATAAAGGATGGAATAAAAATGGCTGGAAATTTTACAGAAATAGACGAAGAATTTACATGTGAAAATTGTGGAAAACATGTGCCAAAGTTAGGATACTCATGCAGAAACCATTGCCCATACTGCTTGCATTCAAAACATGTAGACGTAAATCCGGGAGATAGGGCAGAAGAATGTCATGGAGATTTAGTTCCAGTAGGAGCTGAAATAGATAGTAAAAAAGGCTATGTAATAATTTTTAAATGTAAAAAATGTGGAAAATTGCGTAGAAACAAAGCGGCAGAAGACGACAACATGGATTTAATTATAAAATTAACAGCAATGCATAACTATTAAAATCTATAATGTATAGATTAACTCGCCCAAAAGGGACGCCCCTATTGGGTGAGTTTTTTTTGAAAATTTGAGCACTTTTATCTCAACCCTTAAAATATACCAAAACATAAATTTCGCCCCAAAAGGGGCGTCCCTTTTGGGCGAGTTTTAAATTTCTCTATTTAAATTTCCGTTTGTATATTCTTTGCCTTCTAATTTATCGCCATTCTTCAATGAAGTTACTATATTATTTATTTCCTCTATATTTTCATCAAGTATGTTTATTCTGACAGCTGAAATCTTAAAATCATGTGTATCTATCGAAGTTATTTTGCTATTGTAAATTGATGTAACGGTTTGGATATTGTCTGGAATTATTCTGAATTTAAATCCAAGACGATCTTTTATATAGTATTTTGCAGTGCATGAATTATCTGTAACTGACGTATTTAAATTGTCTGCTAGACTTGCAAATGCAGAAGATGTACAGTTTTTACATTTCATGTCACACTGTGGATAGCATTTATTGCTTTTCCCAAGTAGACAATAAGATGAATTCATTAGCACATTTCTTCCATATGCTATTAATTCTACTGGTAGAGGACTGTTGCTACATAAGTTCTGTAAAATAGATTTATTCAATTCTACAGATGGTGTTACTACATTTATTCCAAGTGATTGAAGTTCTTGAATGCTGTACTCATTAAATATATTCATTGTATAGTTTGCGATAAATGTATATTTTTCATTACCAATATATTTTTTCAAAAGCTCAAAACCAGAAATGTTTGATATTACAAATCCTTTAATTTCATAGTCTGATACGATACTGTCAATATTGTTTAGTAATAAATTTTTGTAGTTTGGTTTTATTATTGTTGGCATATATATGTACAAATCAAATTTTCGCGATAAATTGAATAATAATGTATTGTATTTTTTGCTCAAGAAAAATTTTAAAGGAATGTATATATTATCAACATTTTCAAGCTTAGTATAATCATATTCTAAATTAATATTTTCTAATAAAATGCTAATTTTCCTTTGAAGTACATTATTAGTATTTTCAAATGAACATTTTCCATCATGTAAAGAAGTAAGAGACACTACCTGCTTAGATGAGTTCTCGTTTCTTCTTTCTAAGAATTTATTCATTATTTTTTCTTGCAACATATTAATTGCTGTTCTACGTGCATTATTTAAAGCACTTATACTAGAAATGTGCAAATTCTCATCTAAATTGATATTCAATTTTTCAAATGTATATGGAGTATTTCCAAGCTTATTTAATTGTTCTGTAATTCTTGTTTCTGTTATTGGCGAGTTAATCGAAATTTCTGGAACAATATCAGAAATAAATTCTACAGAAACATTATTATAGAATGGTGCAGTATTCGTTTCTAAAGTTATAGAGATAGGCTTGTCCTTTTTTACAGATACAGAGCAGGTTACAGGAATTTTTTTGTTTTCACAATTTGGAGCAAATGTTTTATCTGATTGGTCATTTAAAGCTTTGCTAGAAAGTTTATACACTTTTGCTCCAGCTCTAATTTTTCCTTTCATTCGTCCGAGTTTTACAATTTGACCGATTTCTGCATTCTTCAAATTTGTATTTCCTTTTATTAGTTCAGAAATAGTGTAAGTTCCTGTTTCACCGTCAATGCTTATGGTATCTCCGATTCCGACAGGTTGATTTAGTTTTAATGTGATGTGCCCTCTGTTGGCATTATAGTTTGATATATTTCCTAAATACAATCCCATATTATTTGGCTTGTCTTTGAATATTAACTTTCTGTTTGGCTCTGATAATAAATGTCCGCTAGAGAATCCGCCTCTATTAAACACTTGCTGTAAGTCTAATTTATCTGCTTCATCAACCACATATTTGTTGCCAGACAAAGCAAGGTCTATATATTTTCTATAAATTCTTGTAACAGTTGCAACATATTCTGGAGTCTTCATTCTGCCTTCAATTTTAAAAGAATTTATACCTAATTTTACTAGAGTAGGCAAGGTGTCTAGAGAACAAAGGTCTCGTGGACTAAGTAAATAGCCTTTATCAAGAACGCTTTCAGTACCGTTTTTATCTTCCAGCAATTCATAGGGAAGTCTACATGGCTGAGCACATTTTCCTCTATTACCAGAACGCCCTCCAACCAAGCTAGAAAATAAACACTGACCAGAGTATGAGATGCAAAGTGCACCATGTACAAATATTTCTAGGTCAACTTTACAATTATTTCTAATATATTCAATCTCGTTAATTGGAACTTCTCTAGATAAAACGACTCTTGAAAATCCAAGTTTCTCAAGTTCTAATACGCCTTCTAGATTATGAACAGACATCTGAGTGCTTCCGTGAATTTCCATTCCTGGAAAATGAGTGATTAAATATTTAGCAAGACCAAGGTCCTGAACAATAATTGCATCGACTCCACATTTATAGGCAGATTTGGCAACTTTAATGGCATCATCAAACTCATCATCTGTAATTAAAGTATTTAATGTTAGATTAGTTTTTACATTTCTTAGTTTGCAATATTTTACGACTTCTGCGACTTCTTCCAAAGAAAAATTCTTTGCATTGGCTCTTGCACTAAAACTGTTAGCACCAAAATAAATGCAATCAGCACCATTTTGAACTCCGGCTCTAACACAATCAAAATCACCAGCAGGAACCAATAACTCTGGAACTATATTAATTTCGTTATTCATGTATAAATTTATTCCTCCTTCGAGGTAGAAAGTTAATAAATTTCAACCTCAATTTTACAACTCTATATATTGTAACACACTTTGCGAAAAATTCATACTATATTATATAAAACAAAAAAGGAGGAATCTAAAATGCAAGACGACAATAGAGGTGGATGCAACAGTGGAAGTTGCGGATGTGACGAAGGACCAAGAGGAGGATGTGGACGCAATGAAGGTTGTGGATGCGGACCATTTGGTGGACTATTTGGCGGAAACAATTGCGGATGCGGAGATAGCGGAATTTTATTCTTCATAATAATATTCTTACTATTATTTACAAACAACGGATGCTGTGGTGGTAGATAAAACATAAAAAGATGCTAGACTATAAAAATAGGCTAGCATTTTTTTTAGATATGTGTTACAATAGATTTCGCAAGAGAAAATGCCAATATAGCTCAGTTGGTAGAGCAACGGATTCGTAACCCGTAGGTCAGCAGTTCGATTCTGCTTATTGGCTCCACAAAAAGATTACTTATACTAATAAGAGTGTGAGTAAAAAAATTAACTTAACCCTCTACTACTTTTTGAGTAAGACGGGAGCCTAAATGATTTTTGGGAGTTTAAAAACTCTCTTTTTTCATTTTTAACAATTTTTCAAGTAGCAATTTTTATTCCAGTATTTTTAAAATATCATTCATATTATTCACTATCTCAAATTGAGTTTTTTCATATTTCTTATACCTATCCATTAGTAACAAATTAAATCCGTATTCTTTAGCCTTTTGCAAAATATGATTTCTATCATCAATATAAAGTGATTCACTAGGAGTAACCTCTTTATATTTGTTAATAAATATATCGAATAAATTTTCTTCTTTTACTGTAGTATACATAGATGATATGATGATACCTTTAAAATATTTATCTATTCCTTTGTTCTTCAATACTCTAAAAGAAGATGGCCAGCCATTTGAAATGATATAGAGATTATATTTTTTTGACAACTCTTCTAGAATTGAATAAACATCATCAAAAAATATAAATTTATCATCATTATAAACACAATCATCAGCTAATTTATTTGCAATATCTAAACTTGCATTAGGATAATTTATATCTTTTAAAACATTGCAATAATAGTTTGAAAACATTTTATGTTCATCTTTTTCAGTTTTAGGCTCTTGAGTTTGTAAGTATAAGTATTTTTTTAGGCTTATTTTTAATTTCTCTTCATCAATTAAATTCTTATTTAAGATATTCCAAAAGTTAGTTGTGATAAACCAATGTCCACTTTTCGGTTCGGCTAATACACCACCGATATCAAATATAATATTTTTAATCATTTTTATTACTCCTTGTATCTATTTTTTATTTAATTTTTCTGTCATAATAATGAACATATATTTTCATTTGTCCGATATATTAGTGTATCACCTTACTGATTAGCATTTATACATTCATTCAAATTGATTATACTATAGATAGCAAAAATTTGCTATATTCATAAAAAAATTACCCTGAAATGTTAAAGATAACAATTGTAAAATTAAATAAAAAATGGTACAAGGGGCATGTAAATTTTTTAATCCTGTTTTGCAGGTGGATATAGATGTAACTCCAATAAAAATAATTTTTTTCAGGAGGTAATTGGCATGAAAAAAGAAAAAATTAAGCGGGTTTTCAAAGAAAATATGAAAAATTTTGCAGTTTTTATTTGGTTTGTTTTAGTAGCTATGTGCTTTTATCACGAATTTTCTGTAAATACGAGGATAACGATTTTTGCTATTACTGTTATATATACCGTAGCAGGAAATGCAATATTTAACAAAGTAGGTGATAAGCGTCAGGAAGAAGAGAAACAGGCAAGAGAAAAAAGACTGTTGGAATTAGAGAAACGGTATAAATATTATATAGACTTGGTTAATGCTCAAAAGCGAGAAACATTAAAAAAATTGACAAAGAATTGTTAAATATATTTGATATTAATATAAGACCTGAATATTTAATTTCTTTTGATAATTATATGGACTGGGTAAGTAAAAATAGAATTTCCGGAAAACCAGACAGTTTCATTATAGCTAGTTGCCTGATGTATAGTCTAATAGATCATCCGATAATTACTATAAAAAAGACCGAAGTGAAAAATAAGATGTTAGAAAATTTCAAGTTTAATATTATTCTTGATATAGCAATTGGGTGTGTTTTTCAAATTATTTCTGAGCCTATTACGTATTATGAAGACAACTTAACATGGGTGGAAGAAAAACATCCAAAAGTGAATATTGTTGTTCCTAGTGGAATTATGAAAGATAGTACTTTGTATCAAAGAATAATTGCTACTATTTATCGTGATGAATTGGAGAAAAAAAGAACTTCCATTATGCAATTTTCAAATTTACTATACCTTATTTACTTAAATTGCCAATAAAAAAGGAGAGGCTAGATACTTGGTAAAAAGTGTCTAGCTTCTCCTTTTTCTTAGCAGAAAACTTTGTGTTACTCTTCGGATTCCTCAAATTCAGAGTCGTTGATGCGGATGTTGGTCTCAAATGGAATATTAGCACCATTACTGCAACATGGACCAAAAATGTTCATGACTTCCCACAATTGCATTTTGCAGAAGCCGTCTGCATCTGTCTCAGGAGGTGTGAATTTTCCTACTGACGGACACTGCTTGTAAATTTCGTTGTGACGTTCTTTCAGCTTTCGCAGGCCGAGCTTTGTGAGTTTAATCCAAACGTAAGAGTTAACATTAAATGTTTTCATATTTAGGTCCTCCTTTTTATTGTTCGGAGGACAGTGCCCCCGAAATGTAAATATTTCAAAGGCACAATATAAATATAATGTGCTATAATTAATTATAGCATAATTTACATAAAAGTCAATTCACATGAAATATATAGGATATAAACCATGTCAATAGTTTTTGATTAGTTCACCCTAAAAATAATATTTTAACTTGTGACTTGTTCACCCTTGAAAAAGTCACAAGTTATGTTGTATAATAAAAATATAAAAGTTCTCAAGCCGATAATCTTTCGTTTTTTAAACAATTGTAATAAACAAATTGTTGTATAATTGTTTCTACAGATTCGTTTGATTTGAGGCTTTTTTTATCTATTTGAGTAATAGGAATAACTTTATACCATTTATTATCAAAACGCACTTTTAATCCTATTCTCTTGCTTATACATAGTTCTACTTTCTTTTTATGCAATATTTCTTTTGTATCTATTACGAATGTTATTCCTTTATGACTAATGCAATTGCTAACATCAACACTTCTAGTATATTTTATCGATAATAAATAATCTAGATTAATATATGGCGGCAACTCCATAAATGATGACTTTTCTTCTCTTGGAGCAATTCCAAACTTCCTATTGTATTTTGAAATGTAACTTTTTAAAAATTCATTTGCTCCTTCAATGTCTGAAATATTATGACGTCTAAATTCTGTTCTAAGCCTGTCGTGTAATGTGTTCCAAAGTCTTTCTATTCTTCCTTTTGCCTGTGATGATCCAGCATGAATTAAGTCTACGCCCAATTCCTGCATCATCCTTCCATATTGAGTGGTTGGTTTTGTAATTCCTGCAAGTTGCTCTTCAATGCTAAGATGATTATCTTTTGGAAAGAATATACTCGAACCATCTGCATAAAGAGCAAGTGGAACTCCAAAGTTTTTTATTGTTTGTCTTGTAACTTCTAGATAGCCATGCATACATTCGTTTTCGCACATATATAGCCCTGTAATCTGATGAGTTGCATCATCGATGAAACCATGCAAACAATACTCTTTATTGTCATTATAAAAAAATCTATGAGGAGTACCGTCAACTTGTAATAATTCACCAGATGAAGCGCGTTCTTGACGTCTGTTGTGAGCCTTAGCTTTTTTATGTTTTCTAGGACTTTTTGCACCTTTTGATTTTAAAAATTTGTATAAAGGAGTATAACTAATCCTAATGTGATAATCTTCTTCCAAAATCTCTTGAAAATGGATAAAGTTACATTCTTCTAATTCTGGCATGTTCCAAATTTCCCGGATTTTACTTTTGATTTCTGCACTTATAGTGTGTGTTGTTTGTTTACCACAATTTTCATGCATCATGGATGAAGCGCCTATTTTTTTATACCTCGCTTTCAATTTTTTTACATAGCGCTCTGAAAACCCAAATTTAATTGCTGCAACTTTAATTGTCATTGTTCCATTAACACAAGATTCAATTATTGCTTTTTTTAATTCTTCTTTATTATTCATAAAAGTTCTCATACCTCCATTATATCATAGGGTGCACTTTTCATAAAATAATTTTATAGGGTGATCTTATCACAAGTTATTCATAGATTTTTATGTAAAGAATTGAATATTAGCTTAATATATGCTATATTATATAGTAATGATGTTTTGCATCATACCGTATAAGTTAAGGCATGGTAGTGGCTTTAATAAATTCTAAAATGATAATTTTGGAGGAATGTTTATATGATAAATATAAATTTTTTGTTTCCGTGGGAAAAAAGGCGGATTAAAGATGAAGTTGCCAAAAAGATAATGGATAAATATAATAAAAAAGTTGTAAAATATGAATTTCACCATGTGGGTGAAGAAAAAGTTTTTTTGTATGTTTATCTTGAGGATGGTAAAATTTTATTCATAACTGCGGAATACTTTGATATTGCGGGAAGTATGACTTTCTGCGAAGATATGTCATTTTAACAGAGAGCTTTCCATTACTACCATGGAAAGCTTTTTAGTATGTGATTATATTAGAAAATGTCATAAAATACGCTAAAACTGCCCATTGAAATTTCCTTAAATTTAATGTATAATAGAAAGGTATGAATACGTTAAATGAAAGGATTTTTTTATGGGATTTTTTGATAAATTAAAAAATGGATTGAATAAGACAAAAACATCTTTTGATGAGAAGATGAATTATATATTTAGTAACTTTAGAAAAGTTGATGAAGATTTACTTGAAGAATTAGAAGAAGCATTAATTATGTCTGATGTTGGAGCTAATACTTCTGCTACAATTATAAATAATTTAAGAGAAAGAGTTAAAAAAGAAAATATTAAAGACGAGCAAGGTGTTAGAGAGGCTCTAAGAAAAGAAATTCAAGAGATTTTTGATGCTACAGATAATACTCTGAAACTAGAAACTAAGCCAGCCGTAATCTTAGTAGTTGGAGTAAACGGAGTTGGAAAGACAACTTCTATTGGAAAAATTGCAAACAGATTAAAGAAAGATGGTAAAAAAGTTGTTGTTGCAGCAGCAGATACATTTAGAGCAGCAGCTGTTGAACAGTTAGAAATCTGGGCAAATAGAGTTGGATGCGATATAGTAAAAAGAGAAGAGGGAGTTGACCCTGCATCAGTTGTATATGATGCAATTAAAATTACTAAAGAGAAAAATGCAGATGTTTTAATTTGCGATACGGCAGGAAGACTTCACAATAAGAAATATTTGATGGACGAGTTAATTAAAATAAAAAAGGTAATAGACAAAGAATTGCCAGATTCATCAGAAGAAGTACTTATGGTGCTTGATGCAACTACTGGTCAAAATGCAATTTCACAGGTTCAGGCTTTTAAAGAAACAGTGGATATTACAGGAATAGTTCTTACAAAGCTTGATGGAACTGCAAAAGGTGGAGCTGTAATAGGAATTGTAAATGAAAACAAAGTGCCTGTAAAATTTATAGGTGTTGGAGAACAAGTTGACGACATGGAAATATTTAATAGCGAAGATTTTGTAAAGGCTTTAATTTAAGGATTGGAGGAATATAGCTTGGAAGAGAAAAAGAAAGAAGTAAAACAAGCAGAAGAAAAAATACCAAAAACTGAAGAAATTAAAGAGAATAAAAAAGAAGAAGCTAAAGAAAAAAAGAACGATAAAAAGCAAGAAAGTAATGAACAAGAAAAATCTAATAATGAAGTAAAAGCAGAGCAACAAGAAGAAACAAAAACAGCACAACAAGCAAAGTCTGCAAATACTGAAACAGAGAGTACTACTAAAAAAAGAAAAACAAGAAAGAAACTTGTTCTAGCTGTTTTAGCAATTGCTTTATTAATTATTTATATAGTTGAAAGAGGCGAATTCTTAGAAATAAAAGAGATTGGCGAAAACTACATCTCTATGTTCTGGCAGAACATGAAGTATAGAGGAATAGCTGCTGTAGTTAATTTCTTGGCAATATTTACATTAACATATACAACAACAACTAAGGTAAAAAGAGGTCTAAAGGTATTTTTTGAAGACGAAAAGAAAGAAATGCCAAAGCTTCCACAAAAATCAATTTCATTTATATTTGCAACATTAGTAACAATTGGAACTACTGGAATGATAGTAGAAAAAGCATTACCATGTTTCTTTAATACACAATTTGTTACAACTGACCCTGCACTAGGCTTAGATATAGGATTTTTCGTGTTTATATTGCCATTCTTAAAATTTATAACTATATATGCATTAGTTGCAATGATTGCAGCAGTAGTATATGCAACTTTGTACTATTTAATAGTGTTTAATATTTGTTTTGATGGAATATCGAGAGAATCGGTAAAAAAGAGTGGACTATTAAATAATGCACTTGGTTATTTAAAAGTAATTATAGTTTTATTTGCAATATTGATGCTTATTGGAACACTTGATATTGGGGTACAAAAATTTATAGTATTAAATAATGATGAATCAGAGAATTATTCAATATTCGGAGCCGGAATTACAGAAACAACAATCGGGTTCTGGGGATATATTGCATTATCTGTAATTATGATAGTTTCAGCATTTAAAGCAATAAAAGAATTCAAAAAAGGAAAAACTAAGAAAGTAATAGGCTCAATACTAGTTGTTCCAGGTTATTTAGTTTCTTTACTTTTAGTAATGCTTGGATTTAATTTAATATTTGTAAATTCAAATGAACTTGATAAGGAAAAGAAATATATCGAAAATAATATAAATAATACAAAAATTGCATATGGAATAAATATAGATGAAGTTACTGTTCAAGATGGTGGAACAATTACTCAAAATGATATTACTGAAAATATTGAAACAATTCAAAATATTCCGATTGCAAATGCGTCAACAGTGCTAAAAGACCTAGAAGGTTCTCAAAAAAATAAAGGATATTATAATTTTAGGTCAACTCAAATTGGATTGTACAATATTTCTGGAAAAGAGAAGTTAGTATATGTAACTCCAAGAGAAATTGCAAGCTCGAAGGGAACATATAATAATAAAACATATGAATATACACATGGATTCGGAGCAATAATAACATCTGCAACATCAACAACAGATTCTGGAAATATAAACCATATTCAAAAAGCATTTGACCAAACTGATGAAGTGCTAAATATAAATGAACCAAGAATTTATTTTGGATTGGAGACAAACGATACAGTTGTAACCAATAGCAATAGCAAGAAAGAGTTTGATTATCCAACAGAAGATGCTTTGAAAAATACAGAGAATGTATATGACGGAGATGCTGGATTAAAGGCAAATTTCTTAGATAGATTAGTTTTAGCAATAAAAGAAAAGGACGCAAAACTAGTATTTTCAGGAAATGTAAAGAGTGATAGTAAAATTTTAACAAACAGAAATATAATTCAAAGAGCAAAGACAATAATGCCATATTTAACATATGATAATGAACCATATATGGTTGTTACAAACGATGGAGAACTTGTTTGGGTGCTTGATGCATATACAACGAGTAACGAATACCCATATTCACAAAGAACAGTTCTAGAGGAAAATGGTATATCGAAAGATGAAATTAATTACATACGAAATTCTGTAAAAGTAATAATAGATGCATATACTGGTGATGTAACATTCTATAGAACAGATAAAACAGATCCGATTGCAATGGTATATGAAAAAATATATCCAGATTTATTCTCTAAAGAAGAGATACCAGAACAAATATCAGACCATTTTGTATACCCAGAATATTTGTATAACATTCAAGCAAAAGTGTTAAAAAGATACCACAACATTCAACCAGATGTATTATACAGGGGAGATGATGTATGGGATATTGCAACACATAATGCAAGTAGCAAAGTTTCATCTACAAAAGGAACTGAAATAAACCCATATTATACAATGGTAAAAACAACAGACAGTACAACATCAAGATTAGGCTTAGTAATACCATTTACACCATATGAAAAACAGAATGTAACAGCATATTTAGTTGGTTCGACTGATGAAAATGGAAACAATGTATTAAAGTTATACAACTATCCAACAGATAGCAATGTTTTAGGACCAATGCAATTAGATACTCAGCTAGGACAGGACGAGACAATTGCAAAGGAAATAGAAAACTTAAATGTTTCAGGAACAAAGCTTTCTAAAGATATAATAATAGTGCCAATAAACAATACTTTATTATATGTAGAACCAATATATCAACAATTTGTGAATGAAACAGATTCATTGCCAGTGCTAAAGAAAGTGGTAGTTGCATCTGGAAATAAAGTTGCAATAGGAAATACGTTTAGCGAAGCACTTTCAAATTTAGTTTCACAATATGCAGTCGATATTGAAATAGAGAACACAGATAGTTTAGATGAGCTTGCAGATTTAATAATAAAAGCAAATAACAATTTAAAAACATCAACACAAAGCAATGATTGGGAACAAATAGGAAAAGACACAAAAAGATTGCAAAATTTGATAAACAGATTAGAAGAAGTGAAAAAAGGAATAGACAAAAAATCAAGAGAAAACGGAAAAAATAATACAACTGCAATAAATGAATTAGTTGATGAAAATGTTACAAATGTAACTGAATAAATAATAGTAAAAAGAGTCATCATAATAGAAAGGTGGCTCTTTTATTATGAAAAAAATAAGATTAAAAGAAAATAAAAAAATAGAAAGATTTAAATGTGATAATTCAAAAATGATGCAACTAGCTATAAATTCTAAAAATTATCACAAGAAAAAATTAGAGGAAGAACTATTAATACAATTAAATAATTTAAACAATACATTAAATAAAAACAAGGTACTGGAATTAATTGAAATTGCAGGTGATTCAAGAAAATATCTTGTTAGAAATTTTATGTCTGGAATATCAAAAGGAATTGGAATAGGAATTGGTTTTTCGATAATTACAGCATTAATAATATATGTAATGCAGAAAATAATAAGGCTGAATATACCGGTGTTAAGCCAGTATATATCAGATATAGTAGAAATAGTGGAGAGGACGAAATAATATAAAAATTTGTTTCCATTTCTTGATTTATGCACTTTTTTGTGTTATAACAAAAGCCATGAAAACAAATTAATACATATAGAAGGAGAAAGTAAAATGGAAGTAAACGAAGAAAAAAGAGCTAAATTTATGGAAAACGCAGGAAAAAGAGTAAATAAAGTAATGCATGACATTCAAATATTAGAGCCAATGGCAAGAAGTAGCGTTTATGATTTTACAAAAGAAGATGTTGAAGAAATGTTTACTGCAATGCAAGACGCATTAGATAGTGCAAAAGAGGAATTTAACAAAAAGTTTGAAGGAAGAGCTAAAGCAGAAAGAAAGATGTTTTCATTTGGAACTAACCCTTTAAGCAAAGAAGCAGAAGAAGTAAAACAGGAAGAAAATAATGTAGCAACTGAAACAGAGAATGCTTAATGCTGATAAAATAATTAAAAATTGATAAAAGCAGAGATGATTTTTAATAAATTATTTCTGCTTTTTACTGTTAAATTAGCGTTTACAAAAAACGGCAAATTGTAACAAAAATGTAACAAAGCATATTCTATTAGAGCCTAAAGGATAACAAAAAAATAAAAAATAAAAAAGCAAAATTGTTGCTTTTGCAACAGAAAAAGTAAAAAGTTGAGGTATAATAATAGTCATAAATTGCAAAGCAATAGATTGAAAAATAATTATAATTTTCAAATCTAAGAAATATTTTTGGGGAAGGAATGTGTGTTAACAATGAAAGTAATAAAAAGAGATGGAACAATAGTTGAGTACAATGCTGAAAAGATTAGAACTGCAATAAAAAAAGCAAATAATGAAGTTTCAAAAAAACAAAAAGCTACAGACGAAGAAATTGATGAAATAATAAGATATATAGAGGATTTAAGAAAATCTAGAATATTAGTTGAAGACATTCAAGATATAATCGAGCAAAAGCTTATGGAAATAGGAAGATATGAGCTTGCTAAACAATATATTACATATCGTTACACAAGAGCTCTTGTTAGAAAGGCTAATACAACAGACCAAACTATTAAAGAATTAATTGACGGAGAAAGTGAATATTGGAATAACGAAAATGCAAACAAAAACGCAAGAGTCGTTACAACACAAAGAGATTATTTAGCTGGAATAACAAGTACAGATATAACAAGAAGATTTTTACTTCCAGATGATGTTGTAAAAGCTCATGATGAAGGAATTATACATTTCCACGATGCCGATTATTTTGCACAAAATGCTTTAACAAACTGCGAACTAATAAACCTAGAGGATATGCTTCAAAATGGTACTATAATGAATGGTGTTATGATTGAAAAGCCTCACAGATTTATTACAGCATGTACAATTGCAACACAAATAATACTTGCTGTTACATCTTCTACATATGGTGGTGCTACTGTTTCACTTGCACATTTGGCTCCATTTGTAAGAAGTAGCTATGAAAAATATTACAAAAAATATAAAGAAAATGGATTAAGCAAAGAACAATGCGAGAAGTTTGCAAAAGAAGATACTAAAAAAGAAGTTGCTGATGGTGTTCAAACATTCAACTATCAAGTAAACTCAATGACCAATACAAATGGCCAGGCTCCATTCTTATCTGTTTGTATGTATTTAGGAGAAACAGACGAGTATAAAGAAGAATTAGCAATGATAATAGAAGAATTCCTAAACCAAAGAATATTAGGATTCAAAAATGAAAAAGGTGTATATATTACACCAGCTTTCCCAAAACTTCTTTATGTGTTAGAGGAAGATAATATACATGAGAACAGCAAATACTGGTATTTGACAGAACTTGCAGCAAAATGTACAGCAAAAAGAATGGTTCCAGATTATATATCAGAGAAAATAATGAAGCAAATGAAAGTAGATGCAAATGGAGATGGACAATGTTATCCATGTATGGGTTGCCGTTCATTCTTAACTCCTTATATAGACCCAGTTACAAAGAAGCCAAAATATTATGGTAGATTTAATCAAGGTGTTGTAACGATTAACTTAGTTGATGTTGCTTTATCATCAGGAAAGGATTTAAAAAAATTCTGGAAAATATATGATGAAAGACTTGAACTTTGCCATAAGGCTCTACAAGTAAGACACGAAAGACTTGCAAAAGCAACAAGTGATATTGCCCCAATACTATGGCAACATGGAGCATTTGCAAGATTACCAAAGGGTGCAAGCATTCACCCATTATTACATGGTGGATATTCTACAATATCTTTAGGATATGCAGGATTATACGAATGTGTTAAATATATGACAGGCAAGAGCCATACAGATAATGGTGACGGAAAAGATTTTGCCATAGAAGTAATGAAGAAAATGAATGAAAAATGTGCAGAATGGAAAGAAGCAGAAGACATAGATTACAGTGTTTATGGTACACCAATTGAGTCTACAACATATAAATTTGCAAAGTGTCTACAAAAGAGATTCGGAAAAATAAAGGGAATAACAGACAAAAATTATATAACAAATTCATACCATGTTCCAGTATTTGAAGAAATAGATGCGTTCTCTAAGTTAAAACTAGAAAGTGAATTCCAAAGACTAAGCCCAGGAGGAGCTATATCTTATGTAGAAACTCCAAACTTACAAAACAACTTGGAAGTAGTACTTCAAATAATGAAATTTATTTATGACAACATCATGTATGCAGAGTTAAACACAAAATCTGATTATTGCCAAAAATGTGGATATACAGGCGAAATACTAATAGATGACAATCTAGAATGGTATTGCCCAAACTGTGGAAACAGAGACCACAACACATTAAATGTCGCAAGAAGAACTTGTGGATATATAGGAAGCAACTTCTGGAACAAAGGAAGAACTCAAGAAATAAAAGAAAGAGTACTTCACATAGATAATAAAGATTATGTTGAAGAAGATGAATGCAAATGTGGATGCGAAAAACATGAGCATAGTGAAGAAAAAGAAGCTGTAACATCAAAATAGATAATATTAGAATTGGTTGTGCGTAGAAATTCAAGCTACGCATAACCATTCTTAAGAATAATGGTTACTGGCATTTAAATACTATAATTTTTAAATATTTTCATTTTGAAAATTACGAATATGGGGGAATAAAAATGAGATATAACAAAATAAGAAAAATGGATATAGCAGATGGACCAGGTGTAAGAGTATCAATATTTATGCAAGGTTGTGCATTTAATTGCCCAAAATGTTTCAACCAAGAAACACACGACTTTGCAGGTGGAAAAGAATTTACACAAAATACAATAAACAAAGTATTAGAATTATGTGATAATCCAAACATAGAAGGCTTATCAATTTTAGGCGGAGAGCCAATGCACCCAAAGAACATAGAAGGAACAAAAGAACTTGCAAAAGCATTCAAAGAAAAATATCCAGAAAAAAACGTATGGGTATGGTCAGGTTACACATTTGAAAAAGACCTAAAAGACAAAGAGGCTTTGAAATACGTAGATGTTTTAGTAGACGGACAATATGTAGATGCACTACACAATCCAACATTAGAATGGAGAGGATCTTCCAACCAAAGAGTAATAAACGTACCAGAAAGCTTAAAAGAAAACAAAACAGTATTAAGAAAAATCGCCCAATAGGGACGCCCCTTTTTGGGCGATTTTTATAGAAAAATATAACATTAATCAATAATTATAAAGCTTTAATTTCTTCTTCACTTAATCCAGTTATTTGACTTATATCTTTTATGTGCATTTGTCCTTTTAGCTTTTTTGCTATTAATGCAATACCTTCAGCTTTACCCTCAGCCTTTCCTTCAGCAATTCCCTCAATTTTTCCTTCTCTTCTTTGTTTTCTTATTTCATTATTAATTATTCTTGAAGCATTTGTCATAATTTCATTACCTCCTTCGATAGTCTCCATTTTTTTATTATTATATAATAGGGTTTACCTATAGGTCAATATTTCTATAAATATAATTTATTGGATTTTACTTCTGAATTAAAAACTTTCGCTATAGCGAATAAAATATCTTTGAAATAATTTAGTAAAATTATATTACTAGTCATATCAAAAATCAAGAAAATTCGTTCGTTAAATTTCGACAAATAAATTTCTATATACCCCTCTATTTACAAATACCATACTGGGGTATATAATAGCGTTTGAAAGTTGAGAAAGGGAGTGATGAAATTATAGAAGATAAAAATTGTTGTCATAAACAAACTCATCGTACAAAGGAAGAAAAAAAGATTGTGAATGATAGACTGAATAGAATTGAAGGTCAAATAAAAGGGATAAAAAAGATGATAGATGAAGATAGATATTGTAATGATGTTTTAATTCAACTATCGGCAGTAGAAAATTCTATAAGAAGCCTGTCAAATCACATATTAGAAAATCATTTATATACATGTGTAAGTGATGATTTAGAAAAAGGAAACTTGGAGATTATAGATGAGCTAACGAGTTTATTTAAAAGGTTTAACAAATAAATTGCCAATAATTGGACAAATTAATAAATATATGGAGGAAATTTAAAATGAAAGAAATTAATTTAAAAGTAGAAGGAATGATGTGCACAGGCTGTGAAAACAGAATTCAAAATGCAGTAAAAAATATGAATGGAATAAAGAGTGTAAAGGCAGACCATACGACTGGAACTGTAAAGATTGAAGCAGAAGATGGAATAGAAGAATCAAAAATAAAAGAAAAAATTGAAAATATAGGATTTGATGTAAAATAGAAGAGGTGAAGTTTTTTGAAAAAGGTTGTTCTTTCTATAGATGGGATGACGTGCAGTGCGTGTTCTAACGGATTGGAGAAATATTTAAATAAACAAAATGGAATTAAAAGTGCAACAGTAAATCTTGTAATGGCAAATGCCCTAATTGAATATGATGAAAATATTTTAAACTTGGAAAAAATTGAAGAATTTGTTGAAGAAGCTGGTTTTAAGAGCCTAGGCATTTATAACGAAAATAGTGAAAAGAAACAAAATAAAAATGAAAAAGTTAAATTTATAATATTTTCTGTTTTAGCAGTGGCTCTTATGTATATTTCTATGGGTCACATGATTGGTCTTCCAAACTTTTCGTTTTTAGATATGCACATGCATCCTTTAATTTATGCTGGAACTTTGCTTGCACTAACGATTGCTTTCGTTGTGTATGGATTTGATATTATTAAAAGTGGCTTTAAAAACTTAATTCATAAGGCTCCAAACATGGATACACTTGTTGCAATGGGTGTTATTACAAGCATTTTGTATAGTATTTATGGAATGTACATGATTGCAAAAGGACATCATGAATATGTAGAAAATTTATATTTTGAGTCTGCTGCAATAGTAATATTTTTCATCAAATTAGGAAGATATATTGACGGAATTAGCAAGGATAAGACGAAAGAAGCAATTCAAAAATTAGTACAAATAACACCTAAAGAAGCGGTTATTAAAGTAAACGGAGAAGAAAAAAAGGTTACAATAGATGAAATAAAAAAAGGTGATATCGTCGTAAGCAAACCTGGTGAAAAGATTGCGGTTGACGGAAAAATAATAAATGGAAAAGCACATCTTGACGAATCTTTTATTACTGGAGAAAGCAAGCCGGCAAGTAAAACAGAAGGAAGCAAGGTAATAGCCGGAAGTATAAATTATGATGGGTATATTGAATATGAAGCCGAAAAAATTGGAAAAGAATCGACTATTTCTGAAATTGTAAGACTCGTAATAGAGGCTACTAACACCAAAGCTCCAATCGCAAAAGTGGCTGATACTGTAAGTGGATATTTTGTGCCAGCAGTTATACTAATTGCAATAATTACATTTATTGCATATCTAATTTTAGGAAACACTGTTTCTATAGCGATAAATGTGTTTGTAACTATATTAGTTGTAGCATGTCCTTGTAGCTTGGGGCTGGCAACTCCACTTGCTATTGTTGTATCTGAAGGCGTGTGTGCCAATAATGGAATACTTGTAAAGAAAAGTGAAATATTAGAAAATGCCGAAAAGACTACGACAGTTGTGTTTGATAAAACAGGAACATTAACATATGGTAAGCTAAAAATAGCACAGATAATAAATTATAGTAAAATGCAAGAAAAAGAACTTATGCAAATAGTTGGAAGCTTGGAGAAAAAGTCGACTCATCCAATAGGAAAGGCTTTTGAAGATTACTTAAACGAAAATAAAATTGAAACACTCGATGTAAAAGATTTTAAAGATGTAAGTGGCTATGGAATAATTGGAAAGATAGCTGAAAATGAGGTAATATTAGGCAATTCAAAAATATTAGAAAAATATGATATAACAAACAGTCATAAACAAGACGAAGAAAAGCTTGCAAAAGAAGGAAACAGCATAATTTATGTTGTACTAAACAATGAAATTTCTGCAATTATAGGTGTAAACGATATTATAAGAGAAAATTCAAAAGAAGTAATAAGTAAGCTGAATAAAAATAAAATAGAGACTGTAATGCTAACAGGAGATAACACACAAACAGCCGAAAAAATTGCTAAAGAAATAGGCATAACTACAGTGATATCAAACGTTACACCACGTGAAAAAACTGAGGTAGTAAAAAAACTGAAAACAGAAGGCAAATATGTAATGATGTGTGGAGATGGAATAAACGACAGTCCAGCACTTGCAAGCAGTAACATAGGTGTTAGTGTAAATAGTGGAACAGATATAGCAATGGATTCATCTGACGTAATATTAACCAGAAATGACTTGAACAGCATACTAAATTTAATAAACATCAGTAAAAAAACAATAAGAAACATAAAACAAAATCTATTTTGGGCATTCTTCTATAATAGCTTAATGATACCAATTGCAATGGGATTGTTCAGCAAATGGGGAATAACAATAAACCCAATGATAGCAAGTTTAGCAATGGTAATAAGCAGTTTAACAGTAACATTAAATGCATTAAGACTAAGAAGGCTGGCAAAATAATATAAAAATTAAAATAGTTGGGTTAGAGTAATACAAACCAACTATTTTTTTTCGTTAAGTTATATACTTAATGAATCCTTTTTTGCATTTATTATACCAAAAGAGCAAATAAAATCAAGAGTAATCCTTTATTTTTTTATAATAAAAACATTTAAGAAATTTTTGATTGAGAATATGCTGGAATAAGCTTGATATAAAGAAAGAACAACTTAGCTCTTATCATTAAGTATATAACTTAATAATGAGTTAGGAGGACGAAAAAAATATGAAAACAAAAGAAGTAAGAGGAATTACAATAATTTCGCTAGTAGTAACCATAGTGGTTTTATTAATATTAGCAGGAGTAAGTGTAAGCTTAGTAATTGGAAATAACAATTTATTTGATAAAGCAAAAAGTACGCAAAAGGTGCAAACAATAGCCGGAATAAAAGAAGCATTGGAACTTGAAAAAGCAGATATTCAAGTTGAAGGCAAAACTGTAAATTTAGAAAATTATTTGGAGCAAATAAGTACAGGAAAGAAAAATTATGATTTGAGTTCAACAGAAAAGCTAGATGATAAAAATGCATATATTATAGTTAATGACCAATATAAATTTTTGCTAAAAGACAAGGGAAACGGAGACGTAGAAATAACGTATGAAGGAGTGGCAGTTTCAGGAGATTTAACATTATCTTCATATGAGGAAACATATACATATCCAAATAGTGGAATATTTACAGTAACCAATAACGTTTCGGGAGGAGAACTTTCAGTTGAATCTGATGCACCGAATATTGCAACAGCAAGTCTCAAAAAAAATACAATAACAGTAGTGCCAGGAACAACAGCAGGAAAGGCAAATATTATAGTAAAAAGTGCAACAAATGGAGATTATGCAGAGAACAAAGTAATACATGTAGCAACAGTAGAAAATGGCACAATTAGTTTATCAGTAACACCATATGAAGGAACTTATGATGGACAAGCCCACAATGCAATTACACAAGTAGATGTAAATCCAAGTGATGCAAAATTGGAATATTCATTAGATGGAAATACATATAGTGAAACAATGCCAACAATAACAAATACATCATCATTTACAGTAACAGTAAAAGCAAGCAAAGCAGGATATAAAACACAAACAACAACGGAAACTGTAAAGGTAAATAAGGCAAATGGAAATTTAACATTGTCGGCAACTAGTGGAACAATAGCATATCCCAATAACACAAGCTTTACAGTAAGCGGAAATACAGGAACATTGAGTGTATCTTCAAATAACACAAATATAGCAACTGCAAGTATAAGTGGAAACACAGTAACTGTAAAACCGGGAACAACAGCAGGAAAGGCAACAATAACAGTAACAAGTGCAGCTGCAACAAATTATAATGCAAAATCCGCAACCTACACAGCAACAGTTCAAAACGGGACTATAAGTTTAAGTGCAACACCATATTCGGGAACATATGATGGAAAAGCACATAACGCATTAACAAAAGTAAGCGTAAATCCAAGTGATGCAAAATTAGAGTATTTTATAAATGGAGGCACGTATAGTACGACAATGCCAACAATAACAAACACCTCGTCATTTACGGTAACAGTAAGAGCAAGCAAAGCAGGATATAAAACACAAACAACAACGGAAACTGTAAAGGTAAATAAGGCAAATGGAAGTTTAACATTATCTTCATACAGTGGCACAATAACATGTCCAAATAGCACTTCATTTACTGCAAGTGGTACTGGAAGCATAAGTGCATGGTCATCAAATACCGGAGTAGCAACAGTAACTGTAAGTGGAAATACCATAATAGTAAAATCAGTTGGTGCAGGAAGTGCTACAATAACTGTAAAGAGTGCAGCGAGTACAAACTATAATGAAAAAACGGCAACATATACAGTAACTGTAAAAAATCCGACATTTACAGAAGGTTCGGGAGTAGGTTATTATGCAGATACAGACGGAGATGGAACGCCAGATGGGATAATTTTTGCAGATTTCAAAAATGGAGGAAGTGGCTCGTGGGGAGGATATTCTTATACAATATCTACTGTAACAGGACTAAAAGAATATTATGTAAGTAAAACAAATTATAATGGCCCATTTGGAACAAAGAACGTATTATCAGCAAGAGGAAGCGGAAATGCAAGGTTTAATGTAATGGCATTAAGTGATTATAATAATAGCGCTACATACACATTTACAAATGCAAAAAGTATAACATCAGGAGATTGGAGGACGCCTACAAAAGAGGATTTGACTATGTTTGCAGGACAATTAGTAATAAAACCTTCAAATTATAGTGGATATGGATTAAAAGCAACATATTGGTCGTCCACTGTTTACAACGGCAGCAGCGGCTATTACGTTACTTTTAATAATGACTTCGACATCTTCATCAGCTTCAACGGCAAATATCCTGTGCGTCTGGCTAGGACTTTCTAATTTTGTAAAAAATTAGAAATAAGAAAAATGCGTTATGTAAATAACGCATAGATTCAAACCAAGATAAAACTTCGTAAGAAGTTTTATCTTGGTTTGAAAATTGTAAAATAGGAAGAGCGAATATGGGAGAAACAATAAAGAAAAATAAAAATAATTTAGAATGTAAAAATTGGCTAGTATTTTTTGTGTGTTTGTTGTATAATATTCTAGAAAAAGGATGTGACTATGATGAAGTTATATGATAACATAGGAAGTCTAAGACTAATGAATATTAAAGTAATAAAGGACAACAAGGATATTTTGTATGAAGGAATGGTTGAAAATGCACCTGATGACATAAAAAAGTTAAGGTATGCCAAAATAGAAATTGACAGTGGAACAACAATATTGCATGTATTTAGCCAAGAAAATTTAAATGATAACTAACAGCAAAAAGAGTTTAGAAAAAATTTAACTGATATGATGAAAGTATAACAATAAATTGAAAAGCTAGTGTTTTTTTACGAATTCATTAGGAAAGGATATAAATTTATTATAACTAATAAAAAGGGGATTAAAAATGAAAAAGTTTACAAATCAAAATGTATTAAAAGAAATTAAGAATATTAACAAAATTATCATAATTGGAATAATTATTTTAGTGTTTGGAATTGCATTAGGACTATGGGGAGGTTATGAAATTGATAAAACTAGTGAAAATGCAAAATCTTTTAGCGAATTATTACTAAGCGATGAAGAAAAAGAAAATCAAATTGCAAAACTTGATGTAACTCATGTTCCATACCAATTTGCGGTACAAGATGGAAATGACAATAGCTATTACATTGTAATGGATGAAGATTATATGTATGTTGCATATATGCCAACTTCAACTTTCAACTCTTTAAACAGAGAAGATATTTCAGAGAATCCAGGAAAAATTGAGGGAATGACAAAGCTTGCAACAAGAGAAATAAAGGAACTCGCAGTAGAAGCTTATAATGATGCAATAGAAGATGAAAATTATAAGATAACAGTTGCAGACTATGATAATTATTTTGGAAGTGTATATTTAGATGCGTCAGAAGATGCACTTTTAGATGTGGGCTCATTACAAATGACTGGCTGTATGATATGTTTGATAATAGGTCTTGCTTCATTGTTAACTGGAATAATAAAAAAAGTTCATTTTAATATTAGCGTAAAGAAAATGGATGAAGATTTAATAGAAAAATTAGATAATGAAATGAATGATACTGATGCTTTCTATTATGAGAAAACTCACTTATACCTAACAAAAAATTACATAATAAATTTTCAAGGAAGATTTAAGGTAATAGAATATAGAGATGTAATTTGGATGTATGCAATGAATTACAGAACAAATGGAATTAAAACAAGTCAATCAATAAATATAATGGACGTAAAAGGAAAGGTTACTTCAATTGCAACAATAAACATTGTAACTAAAGAAAAGAAAGAAGTATACGATGAAATTTGGAACACAATTGCTTCAAAGAATACAAATATTTTATTAGGCTATACAAAAGAAAATGCAGAAACAGCAAAGACTATGAAAGAAAACTAAATTGTACAAAATTGTACAATTTAGGGACGGAGCAAAAATTTACAAATTTGTGGTAAACCATAAGCGAAAGATTACAATATAAATAAAAAAGACTAATTCATGTGTGAAATATGAACTAGTCTTTTTATATGTTCAAAGTCTTAAAGTACTGGAAATCTTGGACGTACTCCGCCGATTAATTCTCTTAATATTAAAATTCTAATTAAATCATTCAAGAATGGATTTCTGCGTGGCTTTCTTGGTGGTCTATTTGGCATTTGTCTATCTTCAGAACTTTCTCTGTTAGTAGTTTCAACTGTAAGGCTAACACTAATTTTTGTATTTGAAACTGCTTTATCATAAATATCACTAACCATTCTTTCTATGGTATCTTCTGCAATTGGCATTGTAACATTTCTACAAGATGCAACAACCATTGGATATATAACTTTATATGAATCTGGGTATAGATTTTCTAGATTGCAGGACTGATTTTGCCACATAGAATTTGCCATGTTTGTATATGGATTTTGGCACATACCAGTACATCCCATGTTAGCACAACCACCATAAGGCATACCCATAGATTGATTCATGCCAGAAAATCCTAATGTATTTCTCATATAATCATCGTAATTTTGATAATTCACAAAATTCACCTCCATGCTAATAGTATATGCTGGGATATCGATTTCCGTACGTAATTATTTGAAACTTATCAGAGAGATGTAATGAAATGTAAAAAAATGTATAAAATATAATCAGATTTCACTTGCATAATGGAAATATATGTGCTAAAATAATATTACCTAATAGGTAATTAACTTAAAAGAAGGTGAAATATTGCAATTAAAGTATCAAGATGACAAAGTACAAAGGGTACTTTGTGACCCAAGAATATTACAAAAGAAGGTTGGACTTGAAATAGGTAGAAAAATAAAGCTAAGACTAAACCAATTAGAGGCAACAGAGAATTTTAATCAATATTTAACAAGAGTTGGATTAGGCAAGCCACATCCACTGGAAGGAAATTTAGATAAGTGCTATGCAATATCAATAACAGCAAATTATAGAATAGTAGTTGAACCACTTGATACAGAATTAGATATAGAAAGTTTAAAAAATTGTAAAATATTAAATGTAAAAGGAGTGTTAGATTATCATGGCGGAAAAAATGAATGGATTATCCCTTGATTTTATTATTCATCCTGGAGAAACTCTAAAAGAGGTTCTTGAAGAAAAACAAATGAGCCAAGAAGAACTTGCTATTAGAACAGGTTTTTCTCCAAAACATGTTAGTGAAGTTGTAAATGGTAAAAAAGGAATATCACCATCATTTGCAAGAAGCCTAGAGTATGTCTTTGGAATTCCAACAAGTTTTTGGATAAATCTTCAAGGAATTTATGATAAAGAAATGCTTGAGTATAAAGAGCAAGAAGAGATAGATGAAAATGAAGTTGAAATAGTAAAAAAATTAAAAAAAGTTATAGAATATGCTGAAGAACAAAATGTGATGAATAAAACAAAAGATGTATTTGCACGAATAATAGAGCTAAGAAATATATGCAATGTAAAGAATTTGACATATATTAATAACTTGGTTACTAGTCAAGTTGCTTTTAGAAAATCGCAAACTCTAGAAACGAATGTTTATGTGTTATATGTATGGCTTAGAATATGTGACATAATAGCAGAGAAAAATACAATAAATGAAGAATATGATGAACAAAAATTAATGAATAATATAGAGAAAATTAAGGACTGTATGTTTTTAGAAATAAATGAAGCAATAAAAAAATTAAAAGAATTATTTGCAGAATGTGGAGTTGTATTTCAAGTTGTGAAAAACTTTGCTGGAGCTCCAGTACAAGGTTTTATAAGAAAAAATGATAACAAAATAATACTTTCAATGACAATTAGAAGAGCATTTGCTGATGAATTCTGGTTTACATTATTTCATGAGATTGGGCATTTATTAAATGGGGATATTGCGGGAAATCAGTTTATAGATTATGCCGACTCAAAGTCGAACATGGAAGAAAAAGCTGATGAGTTCGCAAGTAATGCATTAATAAATGAAGAAGAATATAGAAAATTTGTGGAAAGTGAAAATTTGACAGAAGAAAAGATAAGGAAATTTTCTAAGGAACAGAATGTAAAACCTTTTATTGTTGTTGGAAGAATTCAAAGAGAGCAAAAAGATTATAAGCTTTTTTATAATTTGAAAACAAGATATAAATGGGAATAGAGAAAAGAGGTAAATATGTTAAAGTTAGAGAATATTAATAAAGATTATATATCTGGAGATACAACGGTTCATGCACTGAAAAACATAAATATTGAATTTAGAGAGAGCGAGTTTGTATCTATTTTAGGGCAAAGTGGTGGAGGTAAGACCACACTTTTAAATATAATTGGAGGTTTAGACAGATATACTAGTGGAGATTTGATTATTAATAATAAGTCTACCAAGAATTTTAAGGATAGAGATTGGGATGCTTACAGAAATTATTCTGTTGGTTTTGTTTTTCAAAATTACAATTTAATTCCACACCAAACAGTGCTTGCAAATGTTGAATTGGCGCTAACTTTATCTGGTGTAAGTAAAAAAGAACGTAAACAAAAGGCTATTAAAGCATTAGAAGATGTGGGATTGAAGGAGCAAATACATAAAAAGCCAAACCAATTGTCAGGAGGGCAAATGCAAAGAGTTGCTATTGCTAGAGCATTGGTAAATAATCCTGATATAATTTTGGCTGATGAACCAACTGGTGCTTTGGATACTCAGACTTCTGTACAGGTAATGGAAATATTGAAGAAAATATCGAAAGATAAGCTTGTAATAATGGTTACGCATAACCCAGAACTTGCCGAGAAATACTCTACAAGAATTGTTAGAATACTTGATGGAACTATTATGAACGATTCTAATCCATATACGAGTGAAAAGAAGGAGGCTGAAAAATCAAAGGAAAAACGCAGAACTTCTATGAAATTTTTTACTGCCTTAAATTTAAGTTTGAACAATTTAATGACTAAAAAAGGCAGAACTATTTTAACTTCGTTTGCTGGAAGTATTGGAATAATAGGGATTGCGTTAATTTTAGCTTTGTCTAATGGAATACAAAATTACATTGACAAGGTAGAAGAAGATACTCTATCATCATACCCAATAACAATTGAGGAGTCTACAATAGATACGTCTGCAATGATAGAAAAAATGATGGACGAAAACAATAATGAAGAAGATAGACCACAAGACAAGATATATTCAAAAAATATCATGTCTGAGATGATTTCGACTCTATCTCATAAAATGGAAAATAATAATTTAACAGAGCTTAAACATTACTTAGAGCAAGAAGATAACGAGATTGCTAAAAACAGTAATGCTATTCAATATGGATACAATTTAAATCTAAATTTATATAAAGAAGATACATCTAATGGCGTAGTGCAAGTAAATCCAAGTACTGTAATGTACAGCATGGGAATGGGAAGCATGAGAGAGGCACAAGAGAATTCTCCAATGGCAATGGTATCTAGCTCATTTAGCACTATGAACAACGATGCTTGGACAGAAATGCTAGACAACGAAGAATTGCTTCATTCTCAATATGATTTAATTGCAGGAAGTTGGCCCAAGAGCTATAACGAAGTTGTTTTAATAGTAAATGAAGACAATGAATTAAACGATTATGTGCTATATACTTTAGGACTAAAAGACCAAGAAGAATTATCAAAACAGTGGGAAAAGGCTAAAAAAGGAGAAAATGTAGACAAAGAAGAAGAGACTACATATTCATATGATGAATTATTAAAATTATCATTTAAATTAATATTAAACTCTGATTATTATGAAAAACAAGGAAATTTGTGGATAGACCAGAGTGAAGATGATGACTTTATGAAAGAAAAAATAGCAAATGCCGAGAATATAAATGTTGTAGGAATTATTAAACAAAACGAGCAAAGCACTGCAACAGCTATGAATGGTGGAATAGGATATTTAAAAGACTTAAAAGAATACGTTATAAATAAGACAAACGAAGCGGACATTGTTAAAGAGCAGAAAGAAAATTCAGATATCAATGTATTCACAGGACTAGAGTTTCCAAAATCAGGAGAAAAGTCAGAATTCAATTTCAATAATCTAAGCAACGAGCAAAAAATGGCAATAAGCAAAATGTCAACAGAAGAAATTGCAAAAGTAATGGACACATACACAAAAAATCAGAATGCAAGTTATGAAAACAATCTAAAAACATTAGGAGCAATCGACTTAGATAAGCCATCATCAATATTGATATATCCAAAGACTTTTGAAAGCAAAGAGCTAATAGCAAAAGCGATAGAGGACTACAACAAAAAACAAAGAGACGACGGAAAAGAAGAAAATACAATAACGTACACAGACTTAGTCGGAGCAATGATGAGCTCAATAACAAACATAATAGACGCCGTAAGCTATGCATTAATTGCATTCGTAAGCATATCGCTTGTAGTATCATCAATAATGATAGGAATAATCACATACATTTCAGTATTAGAAAGAACAAAAGAAATAGGAATACTAAGAGCAATTGGAGCATCGAAAAAAGACATTTCGAGAGTATTCAATGCAGAAACATTCATAATAGGTTTAATATCTGGAATGATAGGTGTTGGAATAACATTACTCTTAACACTGCCAATAAACAGCATAATATATGCACTATCTGGAGTAGCAGTACATGCAACAGTTTCAGTAACGCAAGCAACAGTGCTAGTATTAATAAGCTTAGGATTAACAATACTTGCAGGACTAATACCAGCCAAAATGGCAAGCAAAAAAGACCCAGTAGAAGCATTAAGGAGTGAGTAAAATGAATATAGAAAATGAAGATTCAAAAGAAAAATTTTATTCAGAAAGTAATATAAAAGCAATAAAAGAATCAATAAAACAATTAGAAGAGGGGAAAGTCGTAAAAAAATCTCTTAAAAAGTTAGAACAAATGTCAGATAAATAATATAATGACTAATAAAGGCATCACAATTGTGTGATGCCTTTACCATTGTTAGAACTTAATTTGAATTACATAAAATACGGTCAAACTATTGACTGTACTGTGATTATGTAGTATAATCCTATTTGTTTGGTAGGAAAACCAAATATTATTTTTGTAAACGGAAAAGATATATAGTAGATTGCTAAAAAAATAGTAAAACTACTTGAAAATAAAAGACCAATTATTAGAAAGGACTTATAATGGAAAATTTATTAGATATACAAGATTTGCACGCTGTAGCAGGAGAAAAGGAAATCCTAAAAGGATTGAATTTGAAGATTAATAAAGGAGAAACTCATGTAATAATGGGACCAAATGGAGCCGGAAAATCTACAACTGCAAATGTTATTTTGAATAATCCAGAATATAAAAAAGTAAGTGGAAAAGTTGTGTTTGAAGGAGAAGATATTAGCAATTTATCAACAGATAAAATCGCAAAAAAAGGTGTATTCATGTCTTTTCAATCACCTGTTGAAATACCAGGAATATCTACTACAAATTTCTTGAAATATGCTAAAAATAAAATAACAGACAAGCCAGTGAAAATTTTTGAATTAAGAGATCAAATTCAGAAATATATGGAAGAATTAAATATGAATCCAAAGTTAATTGAAAGAAATTTGAATGTTGGGTTCTCTGGTGGAGAAAAAAAGAAAAACGAAATTTTGCAAATGCTTGTATTAGAACCAAAACTTGTAATATTAGATGAAACAGATTCTGGACTCGATGTTGATGCTGTTAGAACAGTTTCTAAGGGAATTGAAATGTACAAGAATGAAGAGAATGCAGTTTTAATAATTACACACAATACTAGAATATTAGAAAATTTGAAAGTTGACTATGTTCATATATTAGTTGATGGGAAGATTGTAAAAACTGGAGATGCAAGTTTGGCACAAGAGATTGAAGTTAATGGATATTCACAATATAAATAGCTCTCACCGTATAAGTTAGTTAGGTGAGAGCCGAGAATTACTTATTTTGCTTATCGGATTTGTCCGATTGGTTTTGCCTTTTTATGAAATCTTTCCGAAACCTATCCGTGACAGCAATAATTCCGTCACCCGAAAGTAACAGAACGATTAAGAGAACAAGAAGGTATCTCATAAGTATTCTCCTTTCAAATAAGAATACAAAGATTATATGATATAAAGCGAATAAAATCAAGAAAGAAAGGAAAGATTATGTCAAAAACTCAAGTAGACGATATAGATAGAAATATATATGATATAAAAAATAAAGATGACTACGAGTTTAAAATGAAAAAAGGTCTTAACAGAGAAATTGTTGAAGAGATTTCAGCAAAGAAAAATGACCCAGACTGGATGAGAGAGATTCGTTTGAAGGCTTTAGAAACTTACGAAAAGCTAGAACTTCCAACATGGGGACCAGATTTGTCCGAACTTAAAATGGATGAGATTGCAACGTATGTTAAGCCAAAATCTAAATTGAACTCAAGCTGGGACGATGTTCCAGAAGATATAAAAAAGACTTTCGATAATTTGGGAATTCCAGAGGCAGAGAAGAAATCTCTAGCTGGTGTTGGTGCTCAATATGACTCAGAGGTTGTATATCATAGCATAAAAGAAGATTTGCTAAAGCAAGGAGTAATCTATACAGACATGGAGACTGCTGTTAGAGAATATCCAGATTTAGTAAGAGAGCATTTTATGAAATGTGTTCCAATAAATGACCACAAATTCGTAGCACTTCATGCTGCTGTTTGGTCTGGAGGATCTTTTGTATATGTTCCAAAGGGAGTAAAGGTTGATATTCCTTTGCAATCTTATTTTAGATTAAACTCACCAGAGTCTGGACAATTCGAGCATACCCTTATAATAGTAGACGAAGGAGCAAGCCTTCACTTTATAGAAGGATGTTCAGCACCAAAATATAATAAGGTAAATCTTCATGCTGGCTGTGTTGAATTATATGTAAAAGACAATGCTTATTTAAGATATTCAACAATAGAAAACTGGTCAAAAAACATGATGAACTTGAATACTAAAAAAGCAATAGTAGGGAAAAATGCACAAATTGACTGGGTTACAGGTTCGTTTGGCTCTAAGGTTTCAATGCTTTATCCAATGAGCATATTAAATGGAGAAGGTGCAAAAACAGAATACACAGGAATTACATTTGCAGGACATGGACAAGACCTAGACACAGGTTTCAAAGTAGTTCACAATGCACCAAACACATCGTCAGTTGTAAATTCAAAATCAATTTCAAAAGATGGTGGAGCCTGCACATATAGAGCTTTAGTAAGAATTACAGAAAACGCAAAAAATTCAAAATGTAGCGTAAGCTGTGAATCACTAATGTTAGATGACATATCACGTTCAGACACAATTCCAGTAAACGACATAAGAACTGATGAAGTAGAATTTTCACACGAAGCTAAAATAGGAAAAATAAGTGACAAAGAAATATTCTACTTAATGAGCAGAGGATTGTCAGAAGAAGATGCAAAAGCCATGATAGTAAGAGGATTTGCATATCCAATTTCAAAAGAATTACCAGTAGAATATGCGGTAGAAATGAATAACCTAATAAACTTAGAATTGCAAGGTGCAATAGGATAATTTTTATGGGAACAATTTATTTTTTTAGCCTCAACACGTCGCTCTTGGTCGGAGCTCCTTCGGACTCCTCAAAAGGCGAGCTTCCGATTTCGTTAAAAAATGTAAATTGTTCCGATAAATACAAAACCAAAAATGTTGGAAAGGATTGAGGTAATGCTAAAATTAAATGAAACGCCTATTAGAACGGCAAATAATTTTAGAATAAATAATATAGAAATAGATGCACAAATACCAGAAATAATTCCAGAGTTTGAAAATGTTCAAATTATAAAGGAAAACAGTGAGATAGATGAGAATGTTTCGAATACAGAATTAGTTTTTGGAAATAATAAAGAGCTTGAAAATATAGTTTTTTCAAAGGCTAATAGCAAAATTAGAATTGTAAACAATCAAAAGAATGAGAATGTTAAAATTACATATATTTTTGATGAAGATAGCCAAGTTCTTTTAAATCAAATTGATATTGTTGCTAGTAAAAATATAAATGTTGTTATTGAGTACAAGTCGGAGACTGAAAAGGAATGTTTTCATGCGGGAATTATAAGAACATTTGCTAGCGATGGCGCTAATATAAATGTAACTGTTGTAAATTTGTTAAATGATGTGTCTACTAACATCGAGAGTTATGAGAATGATATTGAAGCAGATTCAAAGGTGTATCATAAGTTAATTGATATAGGAGCAAAAGCAAGTATTTCTAATTATTTTTCTAATGCTATTGGAAATAGAGCAGATAATGATTTGAAGACTATTTACTTAGGACAAGGTTCACAAGTAAAAGATTTAAATTACATTGTACATTTACGTGGAGAAAAAACAAATGTTGATATAGATGTACAAGGAGCTTTGAAAGATAGCAGTAAGAAAAATTTCAAAGGAACAATCGATTTCAAAAAAGGTTGCAAAAAAGCAAAAGGAAACGAGAACGAATATTGCATGTTATTATCAGACAAGGCAAAATCAATAGCGCTTCCAATGCTTTTATGCACAGAAGCAGATGTAGAAGGAAATCACTCAACGGCTTCTGGAAAGGTAGATGAATCTGCAGTATTTTATATAATGAGTAGAGGATTAAGCTACAAAGAAGCGGTAAGACTACTTGTAAAGGCAAATTTTAACAAAATTATAGAAGAAATACAAGATGAAGAAGTAAAAACAGAAATCTTGCAAGAAATTGATAAAAGGCTATAATTTTAATAAGTGATAGAAATTTAATAAATTTAAAAGAATATACTTGGTATGTTTTTGAAAAAAATTAAATGCGCAGCACCGCCGTCGCAAATTGGTTTAGCTATTATTAGCCATGATAATGGATAATATAGAGATAAGCCAATTTAAGCCAAGGTCAAGTTCATTTAATTTTTAGAAAACACATACCAAGCATATTCTAAAATTATAAATGGTAAAGCTTATTAAAGAAAGGATTTTTAAATGGATTATAAAAAGGATTTTCCGATTTTTAATAATAGAAACATTACATATTTAGATAGTGGTGCTACAACTCAAAAGCCACAATATGTTATTGATGCAATCGATGAGTTTTATGAGCATAACAATGCAAACCCACACAGAGGTGCGTATTCTCTTAGTATAGACGCAACAAATGTGTATGAGGGTACTAGAGAGAAGATTGCAAAGTTTATAAATGCTAGAAAAGCAAATGAGATAATATTTTCTAAAAATGCGAGTGAAAGCTTGAATTTAATTGCATATTCATATGGCTTAGATAATCTAAAGCAAGATGACGAAGTCGTACTTTCAATAATGGAACATCATTCTGATTTAGTACCATGGCAGTATGTTACTAAAAAGACGGGTGCAAGTTTGAAATACATGTATATAAATGACGAATTTGAATTGTCAAAAGAAGAAATTGAAAGCAAGATAACGGACAAGACAAAAATAGTAGGAATTACGCATGTATCAAACGTGCTAGGAACAATAAATAATGTAAAAGAAATAATAAAATATGCACACAAAAAGGGAGCAGTAGTAATTGTAGATGCTTCTCAAAGCATACCTCACATGAAAATTGATGTACAGGATTTAGATGCAGATTTTATAGTATTCTCAGGACACAAAATGTTTGCACCACTTGGAATAGGTGTATTATATGGAAAAGAAAAATTACTAAACAACATGAATCCATTCTTAATGGGCGGAGACATGATAGAATATGTTTACGAACAAGACACAACATTTGCTCCACTTCCAAACAAATTCGAAGCTGGAACACAAAATGTAGAAGGTGTAGTAGGACTTGGAGCAGCAATAGACTATATAAACAAAGTTGGATATGACAATATAGAAAAAATAGAAAAAGAAGTAGTAAGCTATGCAAGACAGGAATTATCAAAACTAGATTACCTAGACTTATACATGAGCCCAAATGAAGAAAATCATTCATCAGTAATATCATTCAACATAAAAGGCGTACACCCACACGATGTTGCAAGCATGCTAGACTTTAAAGGAGTTTGTGTAAGATCTGGAAACCATTGTGCACAACCATTATTAAGATATATGGGAATAGACTCAACATGTAGAGCAAGCTTTAGCATATACAACACCAAGGAAGATGTAGATAGACTAGTAGACGCAATAAAATTTGCTTACTCAAAATTTGAAAAATTTATAAAATAATGTACATTTTGGTACATTTCGGGGACGGAGCAAAAAATGTACAAATATTTGATGAATGAAAAAGTGCCATTGCATATGAAAAATTTATAAAATATTAAAATTTTCGCCCAAAAAAGGGCGTCCCTATTGGGCGAAGAAAGGACAAAAAATGGACGATTTACAAGATGTATATAATGATTTAATAATGGAACATAGCATGAATTCATACAATAAGAAAAAACTAGAAACTTGTGATTTGTGTGAAATGGGACATAATCCAAACTGTGGTGATGAAATAGAATTGCAGGTAAAGCTAAATGGTGATGTTATAGAAGATATGGCTTTTTCTGGACATGGTTGTGCTATTTCTCAGGCATCAACATCTATAATGATAGACACTTTAAAAGGTAAAACACTTGAAGAGGCAAAGCAAATTATAGATACTTTTATTGGAATGATAAAAAGAGAAATAACGGACGAAGTAGAGCTAAAAAAACTTGATGAAGCAATAGCTTTAAGAAATGTATCAAACATGCCAGCAAGAGTAAAATGTGCATTACTTGCGTGGCACACATTAGAAGATATGATAGAAAAGAAGTAATAATGTAAGAAAACAAAAAATAATAAAATATAAAAGAAAATTTAATAGAAAAATATTTGGTGTTAAATAAAAAAATAATATATAAAAAGTCCTTAAGTAATGTACTTAAGGAAATTTATTTTATATATAAGATATCATTCAAATGCAATTATATCAAGTGGTTAGAAACAAAAAAAGAAAATGATACAATTCCGAAATTTATCTGTAATAATTTTGAAATAAAATGGTAAATATGTTATAGGTATAGCTATTTTTAAATTTCTTTATTTATCCTTAAGTACATTACTTTGGGATAAATAAAGAAAGGATAAACGATATGAAAACAAAAGAAATGAAAGGTATAACCCTAGTGGCACTAGTTGTTACGATAGTAGTTTTGTTAATTCTAGCAGGAGTTAGTATCAATACCGTATTAGGTGATGATGGAATAATAAAAAAGGCAAAAGAGGCGGCAGAAACAACAAAACGAGTAAGTGCAGAAGAAGAGATGAACAGATTAGTATTAGAATATCAATTAGCAAAAAGTGATGAAAACTTTGAAGATTTTCTACAAGAAAAAATAAATGAAGGAAG
>ULRE01039114.1_pt1 | contig 38963 bp, 32 predicted proteins | sample 1955141 | NCBI WGS metagenome assembly ULRE01 (sample SAMEA4835674, study PRJEB28245) | human gut metagenome | biome: gut microbiome; material: fecal sample | place: Denmark | collected 2008
CAGCAGGCGGGGCTGTCCGGTGCGGTGAAGAAATATCTGCTTCATACGGGATTTTGTTTTTTAAGAGGATTATGTTTTGGGAACAACGGTCAGAGGGCCTGGATGAGCCGTTCCACATCGGCCTCGGTGAGCGAGGCGGTGAGCGACAGACGCAGGCGGGAGGTGCCTTCGGGCACGGTGGGCGGGCGCACGGGCAGCACATAGAAGCCCTTGCGGCGCATATCCTCGGCCTTGAGGATGGCTTCGTGGCTGTCGCCGATGATCACGGGCAGGATGTGGCTCTCCGATGGCGAGGTATAACCCCGAGATGTAAGGGCCTGCTGCACGGTGCGGCTCATACGGAGCAGATGCCGGCGCCGGTCGTTGAGTTCGGCCAGACGGAGCAGCACAAAGCGGGTCCATGCCATCTGGATGGGGGGCAGGGCGGTGGTGAAGATCAGGGTGCGCATCTTGTTGATGAGGTAGCGGCGCAGCGTGTGGCTGCACACCACAAAGGCTCCCATTGAGGCCAGTGCCTTGCCCATCGTGCCGCAGAGCAGATCGATGTCGGCCAGGCAGCCCTGTTCCTCGGCGATGCCCAGTCCACGGGGACCGCGTGCGCCCACGGCATGCGCTTCGTCCACATAGAGCAGTACGTTGGGATAGCGTTTCTTCAGGTCCACCAGCAGGGGTAGGGGGGCGATGTCACCGTCCATGCTGAAGATGCTCTCCGTCACGATGAAGATGCGGTCGTAGTCGTGCTGATGCTTTTCGAGCAGTTGCTCCAGTTGCCGATAGTCCTGATGGCGGTAGCGGATGCAACGGGCTGACGAAAGGCGGATACCGTCGATGATGCTGGCATGCACCAGTTTGTCGGCCAGAATGAGCGAACGGCCGTCGGTCAGTGCGGGCAGGATGCCGGTGTTCATGTGATAGCCACTGCTGAAGAACAGGGCGGCTTCGCGCTCATAGAGGTTGGCCAACAGCTGTTCCACCTCGTCGTAGATGGGATAGTTGCCCGTGAGCAGGCGGGATGAGGTGGAGGAGAACAGGCATTCTTCGGGCTTCAGGCTCTGAAGAAATTCTGTGTGCCAGTCGGTGCGGTTGCCCAGTCCCAAATAATCGTTCGATGAGAGATTCAGCAGACACCCCTCGGAGGTGTGCATCCGGCATCCGTCGGGATGCAGATGCGGCAGGTCGCGCAGATTGCCCCTGTCGGCAAGCCGTTGCAGTTCATTTTCATAATCGCTCGCCGGTTGCAGCTCCGTTTGGGATTTGCGTACGCTTTGCGCATCGGCTTCATGTTCGCATACGCTTCGTTGTTCCTCTTTATTTGTAATTGGTTTCATGACGCGGTTCTTGTGGTCTTGGTCTTTCTTTTCTTGTTTGGAATTATTTTGCTTTTGGGGTGTTTGGATGTTGCCTCCTGTTCTTGTCGGCGCATTACTCCGAATAGTTCTCGGGTTCGGCCACGATTTTGAGCAGACCTTCGGTCAGACGGCTCAGTTCTTCCGGACGGATAATGAAGGGAGGCATGATGTAGACCAGGCGGCCGAAGGGGCGCACCCAGATGCCTTCTTCCACAAAGCGGCGCTGCATGCGGGCCATGTTGACCGGTCGGCGGGTTTCGAGTACACCGATGGCGCCCAGTACGCGCACGTCGGCCACCTGAGGCAGGGCACGGGCGGGAGCGAGTTCGCGGCGCATCTGTTCCTCGATGCGGGCCACCTTCTCCTGCCATCCGTAGGACAGGAGCAGTTCGATGGAGGCTTTGGCCACGGCACAGGCCATGGGGTTGCCCATAAACGTAGGGCCGTGCATGAAGGCGTGGGGCTCATGGGCGGAGATAGTATCGGCTACCTGATCGGGGGGGAGCACGGCCGAGAAGGTCATGTAACCGCCGGTCAGCGCCTTGCCGATGCACATGATGTCGGGCTTCACACCGGCATGTTCCCAGGCAAAGAGTTTGCCCGTGCGACCGAATCCCGTGGCGATTTCGTCGAAAATGAGTAACAGACCGTACTGGCGGCAGAGCTTTTCGGCCTCACGCAGATAGTTGGGATGATAGAAGCGCATGCCTCCGGCTCCCTGCACGATAGGCTCCAGAATGAGGGCGGCCAGATGCTGGTGATGGGCTTCGATGGTCTGGCGCAACGGTTCGATGTCGCGCTCGTCCCACGCTCCGTCGAAACGGCTCTGCGGAGCGGGCACAAAGTGGCGCACGGGCAGAGCGCTTCCGAAAAGACTGTGCATGCCGGTCACGGGGTCGCACACGGACATGGCATTCCATGTGTCGCCGTGATAGCCCGAACGGATGGTCACGAAGTTGTTCTTCTCCGGATGGCCGCAGGCATACTGATACTGCACGGCCATCTTGAGGGCTACCTCCACAGCTACGGAACCGCTGTCGGCATAGAAAATTTTCTGCATGTTGTCCGGAACGAGGCGCAGCAGGAGGCGTCCCAACTCGATGGCGGGATCGTGGGTCAGTCCGCCGAACATCACATGGGCCATCTTCTGGAGCTGCTCTTCGATGGCACGGTTCAGCACCGGATGATTGTAGCCGTGCACGGCGCACCACCAGGAGGACATGCCCTCGATGAGCTGCGTGCCGTCTTCAAGAGTAATGGTGCAGCCCTCGGCACTGCGCACCTTATACGTGGGCAGCGGGTTGGTAGTGGAGGTATAGGGATGCCACAGGTGATCGCGGTCGAAGGTATCGAACAGGATAGAATCGGAATGAGTAAGCATGTTTTTTCTTGTTTGATTGTTCTTTAAATAAAGTACTGTCGGAAGCTTGTTTAGAGCTGATAACCGGCTTCCGTGAAACGCTTCTTGTCTTTGTCGATGCCGGAGCCGAGGGTGGTGAGCAGGTCGCCTACAATGGCGGCATTGATTCCGGCGTGGAGCACGCGTTGCATGGTGTTCTCGCTCAGACGGGCACGACCGCCGGCCAGGCGCAGATAGGCCTTGGGATGGATCAGGCGGTAGAGGGCCACGGTGCGCAGGATCTCTTCGTCGCTGAGCAGCGGAGTGTTGCCCAGTGGAGTACCGGGGATGGGGTGCAGAATGTTGACGGGGATGGAGCGGGTGTCGAGCTCGCGCAGCTTGAAGGCCAGCTCGATGCGTTGCTCCTCGCTCTCACCCATACCCACGATGCCGCCGCAACAGATTTCCATGCCGGCGCGTTGGGCGGCGTGCAGGGTTTCGATCTTGTCAGCCTGGCTGTGGGTGGTGCACAGGCTGTCGAAGTAGGAGGGAGCGGTCTCCAGATTGCAGTGGTAACGCTCCACACCGGCCTCACGCAGACGGACGAGCTGTTCTTCGGTGGCCAGACCAAGCGAAGCACACACCCGGATACGACTCTTGGCTTTCAGGGCACGTACCCGGCTGCAGATCTCGTTCACCTCACGGTTGGAAGGTTTCTTGCCGCTGGTAACGAGCGAGAAGCGCTCCACGCCCTTGGACTCGTTGTGTAGTCCGTGTTCGATGATGGTATCCTCGGATACCAGTCCGTAGATTTCGGCGTTCGTGCCGTAATGGGCTGACTGGGCGCACCACTTGCAGTTCTCGCTGCAGCGGCCGGACTTGGCGTTGATGATGGAACACATATCAAAGTGGCGGCTGGCACAGGCCACGGTGATCTCATGTGCGGTCTGACACAGGGCTTCGGTACCCTGGGCGTCACTTAGTTCGGCGGCCAAAGCCAGAATCTCTTCCTGGTTCGCTTGAATACCTTGCAATATACTCTCTTTCAGTTTTTCTAATACTTCTGGTAATTCCATAGTCAATTGGTTTTATAGATAAAAACAATGCGTCCTGCGCTCCGGCCGGTTAAGGGCTGAAGCGCAGGACGCACTGCGATGTTATTATTAATAAGGTACGAAGCAGCCGGAACCGCCGGGATCGTCGGTTCAACAAGCAGCATCAGTTCCAGTTCGGGAGTTCCGATGTCAGGGGGAGCGGGCTCAGCTTCGGTTGCCTCGTAGCCGGGAATATAGTGGCGCATCTCACGCACGGTGTATTTGGCTACCTTGCAGAGCGAAGCTTCGGTGATGCTCTTTCCCACACGACTGATGACGACCTCACGGCCCAGGCTGGCAAAGGCAGCATAGGCTTTCCGGCTCCACTGGCGGAAACGGATTACGGGGCGGATATGTCGTGTCATTCGGTTCATCGGAGCAAAGATACAAAATTCAGGGGAATTATCTGTCTTTTGAGGAGGGGTTTTGCTTCTGACCCTGAAGTTAATCAGTTTTATTGCTGATTCTATCAAATTATAAGCTTTATCGCTTATATTTAGCGATTATAAGTTATTTGGCTAATAATGCTTGCGTGGGAAAGTTTTTTTAATATCTTTGCAAGGGAATGTTTAATAAAAATGTGAATGATGTATGCTGCTATTTCTGCCGATATCGTTTCTTCTACGACATTGAGCATTGACGAGACAATAGTTCTCAAGCAAAGAATAGAAGATTTGTTTCTGTTTCTTGAAGGAAGGTATCCCGGTTTTTGGGGGCGTTTGATTAAAGGGGATTATATTGAGTGCCTGTTGCCGTCGGCAAAGGATGCTTTGCGGGTTGGTTTGCTTCTTAAAACCCGTATCAAATCTTTTCCGGTGCATGATACAAAAGGAAAAAAACTGTTTCTGACTTATGGGGTGCGTATGGCCCTGGGATTGGGGGAGATGCGCCTTGTAGATCGGGAACAGGGGATTATGGATGGAGAAGCCATTTATCTGTCGGGACGGACACTGAATGCAATGCCGGTTTCGAATAAGCAGATTACCTTATTGATTGGTGCGACAAACAAGCAGCAGGAATCTGCCTTGCGCACAGTGGGGATATTGATAGATGCGCTTCTAAACAATGCGACCAGCCGTCAGTGTGAGGTGCTGTATTATAAACTGCTGGCAAAAAGTGAACAGGAAATTGCGAATATACTGGGGATTAACCAGTCTGGAGTGAATCAGCATTCGACCTCTGCCAAGTGGTATTGTATTGAGGAAACTTTGAACTTTTGGGAACAATTAAATTTTTCCGGTCATGAATAGTTGGGTGTTATTGAGCTTGTGTCTGGCGCATATCATTGCTGACTTTTATTTTCAAGAAGACAAATTTTGTCGGGAAAAAGCGGAACGGAAGGTAAAAAGTCCTTTTATGTATTTGCACGCCCTTGTTATTGGTGCTGTATCCTGGGTGGCGATTCCCGAACTTGATTTTTGGAAATATGCGTTGTTGATTGTAGGAAGCCACTGGCTGATTGATGTCGGAAAGGCATATCTGAGTCCAACACTGTGGACTTTTCTTTTGGATCAGCTTCTTCATTTTGTGATTTTGTTTTTGGTTGCGGCAAACTATCTTCCTCAGAAGGCTATGCCGTTACAGTATTTGGACATATTGCCTGACATTTTCTTACCCGGATTACTTCTGGCCGTCTTATTCTGTATGAAACCGACCAATATACTGATTAAGCTTATTCTAGAGCGTTATCAAATAGGTGAAGCCAGTTCCTGTCAGGATATAAAGAATGCAGGAGGCTTAATCGGGAATCTAGAACGTATGCTTACTTTGTTGTTTGTTCTGATCGGACAGTTTGAAGCTATCGGTTTTATTGTGGCTGCAAAATCTTTGCTTCGTTTTAAAGATACAGATACGGCAAAAACAGAATATGTGTTGGCAGGTACCTTCTTGAGCTTTGGTATAGCGGTTGCTTGTGGACTGGCCGTTAAATATTTTGTGATGTCCTGATCCTTTTGGGTTGATGGTCGTATAAATGATTAAATGGTTTTTAAAACGCTTTTCGAGGCGTTTTAAAAACCATTTAATATTAGGTCCCGAAAGGGATTCGGGGATTAGTCTACTTCAGCAAAGGTGCGGGCCTTGTTCTCCAGTTCCACATCCTTGATGCTTCCTGTAAGTCCTTTCTGACCGATGGTTACCGGGGCGAAAGACAGGTTCTCGTTCAGAATGTCGGCATTGTAGACAGACTTGTCGAGCACACCGTTGATGTAGATCTTCAGCATACCGTTCTTCTCGCGGCAGCAGGAAATGGTGTTCCACTTGCCGTCGGCAACATCGGTGTTGGAAGTGACAGACAGCTGACCTACAGTGAATTTCACCTTACCGTCTTCGAGAACCACACTGAAGGCGCCCTCCTGACTGATGAGGTTTCCTTCGATGGTCGTGGTGTTTACGGCACAGCTTACGTTGAAGTCGGCAGTACCGCTCACACTCATCTTGGCCTTGACGGTCTTCTTGCTCTTCAGCTGGCGCTCATCGTCCAGCTCCAGAATGTCTTGGTCGTCGTAGGCGTAGAATTCCGGTGATTCGCCCAGAGTGTTGTTGCCGTTCCAGTCGGCAATGTTGTTCAGGTTGAGCTTGTAGGCCTTTCCTTCTTTCAGTTCCTTACCGAAGGTGAGCAGCACGGTGCGGTTGTCCGGCAAGGTCTCGGCGCTTACAGCCTGTGTGCCGTCGGAGAGACTGAAGTTGGCAGCAGTAACCTTGACCGGCTCGTCGAACTCGGCGCGGATGGTGTCGTCGCTGGCCTTGAGGCAAACCAGCTCGGCTGGAGTGGTGTCCTTGTCCGGTGAGAATTTCCAGATGCGTACCTCGCCGCCCTGCAGGGTGACGCTGATCTCGTCGTTATACTGGAATGGCTTGCTGTTGTCGTCCTCGCTCTTGCTGTTATGGTTGATAACCAGCGTGCGCCACAGGTCTTTGGCCTGCTCCGGCACACCGATGGTACGGTTCAGCTTGATGGTGAAGGTCTGCGGTTCGCTCTTTGGGTTGCGCACGGAGATGATACCTTCCTTGTCGTTCCAGCAAGAGTAACCGTAGCAGTTTCCGTTGGCCGGAGTCTCGCCGATCAGCTTGGCATGGCGCAGGATGTCGTAGTTGTTCTCCAGGAAGCGCAGGGCTTCGGCATTGATCATCCACTTGTTGCCCTCGTCCATCATGTTGTAGCTGTAGAGCAGTTCCCAGAAGGCAGCACCACGGGTGGCCATCATATACAGATAGGTGCGGAACTCTTCGTCGTCCATAGAGTTCGGAGCCACGCAGTAGGTCTTTCCGTAGAGCGGATCGTGGTTGAAGATGTTGCTGAACGGGAACTGGAACTGACGGGTCTTGATGAAGTCGAAGTAGCGGTCATCGCGGTAGCTCAGCAGCATGTCGAGTTCCCGGTCGCGCTGGTCGTCCACCTTGATGCGGCCCATATCGGCAGAAATCTGCAACCATACGGACTGACACCACTGCAGGAGCCACGGGCTCGGATTCATGTAGCAGGTCAGGTTGATCCACAGGTTACTGTTGCGCTTGTCGGCATCCAGATAAAGGGTGTCGAGCAGGTTGGCCCAGCGCTCCCAGTGTTCGGTCATGTAGTACATGCCGTTCTTGCCGCCGGTGATGTAGCGTCCGTTTTCAGAAGGCTGCGGCACCTTGGCACAGAATCCGTCGAGCTTCCAGTAGTTTACGTCGTACTTGTTCTGGCAGTCGAGGAAGAATTCCTGCAACTTCTTGAGATACTGCTTGTCGCCGGTAACAATATCGTAGTTGGACTTGTTGACCGTTCCGTTGCCGTTCTTTTCCAGGAATTTGGCAAAGTCGTACTGGTAGTTGTAACCACCACGTGGGCCGAGCCAGATACCGAAGTTGGAAGACACGCGGTGCGCAAAGTCGCTCGGTTTGGTCAGGCCGTTCGGGAATTTGCTGTTGAACTGCCAGAAGCCGGTGGTGTTCTCTTTCTCATACGGACCGTAGGCGTTCCATCCGTCGTCTACCACATAACTGTCCACCGGACGGATGCCCTGCTGCGACAGACCGCGCTCCACTTCCTTAAAGGAAGACAGGATGTTTTCTTCGGTGATGTCCATCATCCAGTCAAACCAGGAATTATACTGGATGCGGAGGTTGGCCGGGCGGGCAATGCTGTTGATATAGGCAAAGAAGTCCGACTGGATCACATCCATATCGGTGGCGCTGCGGGTAGCTCCCAAGACATTCTTCCAGGTGGTGAAGGCTCCCTGTGCATCCAGACGGTTTTCCTGGCCTAATTCAGCCAGAGACTTGCCGCTGTAGTAGCGCACATGAGCGGTCTGGTCGGCAATCTCGTTCTCGGTCTGCGGGAATTCCGAACCGAGGAACATACCGTCGATATAGACCGGCTGGCCCAAAGAAATGTGGTAGCCCGACATACCGCCTACACCTTCACCCATCTCCGGGTGAGTCCAGGTGTTGTCGGCAGAAGCCACTCCAAGGTGCTCCATGTCGATATAGTCGATGCGGGCCTGTGCCTGCTGTTGCTGCGGAGCGGCGATGCGCAGGTATTTGCGCATGAAGTGGTCGTTGTCTTTCATTTCATAAACCACATCCACATCCCAGTCGATGTTGTTGGCCTGATAAGGAGCCAGATCGAAGACCAGACGTTTTCCGCCCTCGATATTCTCTTCCTTTACACCGTTCAGCTTCATGGCCGAAGGTTTCAGCTGGTAGCTGCCGTCGATATAGTTGTCTTTGCTCACATAGAACTCGGCGCAGGTACCGTATTTCAGTCCGTTCTGCGAAGAAATCTCCTTGAAACGGATGTAGCGACCCTTGGCTTCCTTGGGCAGATTCATCCAGCAGGCGGCATCACCGTTCATGGTGAGTTCGCCTTTCATCACCAGATTCTGAGGCTGCTCAATATCCTTCAGACTGTTGGACACATACAGTTCGAATCCCTTGATGCGTCCGTTCTCGGCACCCTGACGCGGCACGTAGGCAAAGCTCTTGAAGGTGTTTTCCTTCTTCATGTCGATATCGAACCAGAAAGGGAAATCCTTGCTTCCGGTTCCGTCATCCCGATAGTTGGTGTGCCACAGGGTCTGTTTGTCCCCGTCGATAATATATTCGGCTTTACCGCTTTTCGGACCGTCGTTGCACCAGCTTGAGGCTGTGGCCGTCCATCCTTTGCGACCGATGGCCATAGGAGCTACCGGTTTTCCCAGAGCGCGGATGACAAATTCTTCACTGCCGGCAGCCGGAGTGTAGACTGTTGCCTTACCGTCTGTTCGCTTGTTTTCGATACTCTGTGTCTTCAATACCCCGTCGGCAATGCTGAATGTGCGGCTGAGATACTGGTTTCCGATGGTTACGGTATTCGCATTCTTGCTGATCTGCACCTGAGCCCAGGCCGGCGATGCGGTTAGGAAGGTGAGCAGACAGTAACCAACGATTTTTCCCTTTCTGTTCATAAGCTGTTGTGATTTAGTTCCTTTGACGCAAAAGCGACTTTTCTTGAAGTTGTTTGGCGACTCAGGAGGTTTCTGTTACCTTTGATTTTCCCTCAAAATTAAGAAAAATAATTTTTTTCAGGGGGATATGAAACATATATTCACCTTATAAGAATATATTAACGTGAGGAAAAAACTGTGGATGATAAAAAAGCCCGTCCTCTGATCTTCCTGAAAAAAGGAATGATTCAGAGGACGGGCAGGGTATAAGGAATGGTTGGTTTTCACTATTTGATACTTTCCAAAGCACGGTCGTAGTCCGGCTCTTCGGAAATGTTCTTCACCAGCTGGCGATATACGACCTTTCCTTCGGGATCGAGAACCAGGACCGCACGTGCGGCCAGATTCTTCAGCGGTCCTTCGGTAATGAGAAGACCATAGGTCTGGTCAAATGCCTCGCTGCGGAATAGCGACAGCGGGATGACATTCTCAATTCCCTCTACGGTGCAGAAGCGCGCCTGTGCAAAGGGCAGGTCCTTGGAGAGGCAGAGCACCACGGTGTTGTCCAGTGCCGAAGCCGCCTCGTTGAAGTGGCGTACCGACATGGCGCAGGTAGGGGTGTCCAGACTGGGGAAGATGTTCAGAATGACATGCTTTCCGCGGAAAGAAGAGAGCGACACTTCTTTCAGTTCCTTATCTGTTCCGGTAAAGTCGGGCGCTGCGGCACCTACTGCCGGCATGTTGCCGTTGGTGCTGACTTCCTGACCACGGGTGATGACTTTCTCCTGTGCTTGAGTGGCTGTTTGGAATCCTAAAAAGGCAAGAGCCAATAATAAGTAACGCGATTTTTTCATGAGTTCCTTTATTTAAATTGGTTTCATGCGCAAATATAAATTCTAAATTGTAATAAGTACAATATTTCTACGTTACTTTGGTTGTTTTCTGCTTTTTTAAGGAAAAGGGCATGCTTATGCTTGCATGCAGAACACCAGACGGTCGCCTTCGCTGAGTTCGGGATGGTAAGTGAACCCTTCCCAGGTGAAAGCCTTGAGCTGCTCGGGATCTTCTATCCGGTTGCGGATGATGAAGCGGGTCATTTCGCCGCGGCACATTTTGGCATACACCACGACGGTGGTCGGCTTTCCGTTCTTCAGGGTATAAAACTCGGGAGTGATGACACGTACGGAGCTTTCCACTTCCTTCCAGTGGAACAGGTCTTTCATTTCGGCACTGGCCAGATTGACCAGGATGCCGCCCTGTTCCTGAATCTGGTGGATGAAGCATTCGGTGAGCCGTGGGCGCCAGTGTTCGAAAATGGTTTCGCGGCTTCCTTCTTCTGCCGGAACACTGCCTTCGAGACGATAGTTGCGGATGAGGTCGAGCGGACGCACCAGTCCGTAAAGAAAAGAGGTGATGCGCAGATGCTCCTGGGCAAAGGCAAAATCATCGGCTGTGAAGTCCTGAGGAGCGATGCGCTTGAAGACCATTCCCGTGTATGAGAGCAGGGCCGGCAGCGGGCGGTTGGTTTCGGAATAGAAATCGTGATAGCGCAGACAATTCTGTGCGGCCAGTTTGGGATTGACATGAAGGAGGCGTCCCATTTCGGCCGTATCGAGAGCTGCCATGCGGGCCACCTGCCGCTGCACTTCTTCCGGAAAGAGTGGTTCGGTGGTGAAAGGAACAGCCACTTTGGTACGGGCTGTCATCGTTTTGGCGCAGGAAATAAATGTGAGCATAATCGGTTTTTGTTTTTAATTTCAGGTTTCTGTTTGCTGCAATAAAGGATTATCGCTGCAAAGATAGGAAAGCATGGGTAAAAGAGAAAACACCGGTTGCATTTTATCTTAGAAATGTTGCATGAAACATTTGTTGCATGAAATGTAACATTTGTGTTATACCCCTTGTAATCATTCTGTTACCTTTGTGACACGAAACAATCAATCAACCTAAAAACATTTGTATTATGAACGCAAGAAAACCCTTATTCCTTTTGTCAGCTGCTCTGATGTCAGCTGCTTTTACTGCCTGTGTGCAGACTAAAGAGAACATTCGTCTGGAACATGTAAACGACACAACCACAATCGTACATATTCAAAATCCGTCGAAGTATCTGTTGCTTCCGGTTCAGGAAACTTCGGCCGAAGGTAAGGTAAAACTGGACACCGGCAATCCTGCCGACATGGCGATGGACGTGCGTCTGGCTGTAGACAGCGCCGACTATTTCGTTCCTTTTGAATTGCCGGAAGGAGCCGACGAGGCAACCGTCGTGATCGGTAAGGTAAACAAGAATGCCGCCTGCTGGAATCTGATCGAAATGTCGGATACCTTCGATGTAACCAACACCGATTATTATCGTCCGCTGTATCACCACACACCGCTCTACGGCTGGATGAACGATGCCAACGGACTGGTATATCAGGACGGAGAGTATCATCTGTATTATCAGTACAACCCTTATGGTTCTCTGTGGGGCAACATGCACTGGGGCCACTCAGTGAGCAAGGATCTGATGCACTGGGATCATCTGAAACCCGCCATCGCTCGCGATACACTGGGACATATCTTTTCCGGTAGCGTGGTCGTAGACAACAAGAACAGCGCCGGATTCGGCAAGGATGCTCTGATTGCCTTCTACACTTCCGCAAGCGACGAGCACGGACAGATTCAGTGTATGGCCTACAGCAATGACAAGGGACGCACCTACACCAAGTACGAAGGAAATCCTATTCTGACTCCTTTTGACGGTCTGAAGGACTTCCGCGATCCGAAAGTCTTCTGGTATGAGCCGGCCCAGAAGTGGTACATGATTGTATCGGCCGATAAGGAGATGCGTTTCTATTCGTCTTCCGACATGAAAGAATGGAAGTATCTGAGCGGTTTCGGTAAAGGATACGGTGTGCAGCCGAACCAGTTTGAGTGCCCCGACTTCGTGCAGTTGCCGGTGGACGGTGATCCGAACAAGAAGAAATGGGTGATGATTGTAAACATCAACCCGGGCTGTCTGTTCGGCGGTAGCGCTACAGAATATTTCGTAGGCGATTTCGACGGAACCACTTTCGTATGCGACAACAAGCCGGAGACAACCAAATGGCTGGATTTCGGTAAGGATCATTACGCAACCGTATGCTTCTCCAATACCGGTGACCGTGTGGTGGCAGTGCCTTGGATGAGCAACTGGCAGTATGCCAACCTGACTCCGACCAAGCAGTTCCGCGGCATCAACGCGTTGCCTCGTGAATTGTCGCTCTACACTCAGAATGGTGAGATCTATATGGCCGCCAATGCTGCCAAGGAGGTACAGGCTCTGCGTAAGGAAACCCGCGATCTGGGTTCTTTCGAGGTAGAGAAGGAACAGATTACAGACAACCTGCTGGCCGACAACAAGGGCGCTTATGAACTGGAGATGGACATCACTCCGGGAAATGCTTCCAAGGTAGGTATCGAATTGAGCAACGCAAAGGGTGAGCACACTACAATTTATCTGGACTTGAAGAGCGGACGCGCCGTGATGGACCGTACGGAAAGCGGTATCACAGACTTCGGCAAGAAAGCTGTTCCGCATGAGAAGGAAACACACGACCATCGCAAAACTAATTCTATCAATTATAAGAATGACTTCGCACTGGCTACCTGGGCTCCGTTGTCTCTGTGTGCCGGAAAGACCTATCATCTGAATGTGTTTGTGGACAAGTGCTCTGTTGAACTCTTTGTAGACGGCGGACGCATTGCCATGACCAATCTGGTGTTCCCAACCGAAGTATATAACACACTGAAGTGCTTTGCCGAGGGTGGTAAGGCTGCTTTCGGACAAGTCAAGGCCTATCGCCTGAGCCTGTAAAAACATCGGTTGCCCGTATCAATAATGTATAAATCTAAAGATTATGACTTCTGACAATCAAGTTAAGATATTCCGACTCGTCCCGGTGATGCTCTGTTTCTTTGCCATGGGATTTGTCGATCTGGTGGGCATTGCCTCCAATTACGTGAAATCGGATTTGCAGCTGACGGACGCCGAAGCAAATATCTTCCCTTCGCTGGTGTTCTTCTGGTTCCTGATCTTCTCGGTGCCTACGGGCATTCTGATGAACCGCATCGGCCGTAAGAAGACCGTGCTGCTCAGTCTGGTGGTGACCTTCGTGTCCCTCCTGCTGCCGATCTTCGGTGAGAGCTATCTGTTGATGCTCTGCTCCTTCTCCTTGTTGGGAATCGGAAATGCGCTGATGCAGACCTCCCTGAACCCGCTGTTGAGTAACATCGTGACCGGAAACAAGTTGGCGAGCAGCCTTACTTTCGGACAGTTCGTCAAGGCCATTGCCTCTTTCCTTGCTCCGTATATCGCCGTGTGGGGAGCCACCGGTGCCATCCCGGCTTTCGGTTTGGGATGGCGGGTACTGTTCCCGGTTTATATGGTCATCTCTATTCTGGCTGTATTCCTGTTGGCCTCCACACCGATTGAGGAAGAGGAGCAGGACCGTGCTTCCGGTTTCAAGGACAGTGTGTCGCTGTTGGCCCGTCCGTTTGTACTGTTGTCATTCCTCGGCATCATGTGTCATGTGGGAATCGATGTCGGTACCAACACCACCGCTCCGAAGATTCTGATGGAGCGCCTGAGCATGAGCCTGGCCGAGGCCGGTTTTGCCACAAGCCTTTATTTCATCTTCCGTACGGCAGGCTGTCTGCTCGGTTCCTTTATCCTGCAGAAAATGTCATCCAAATCCTTCTTCGGATTCAGTGTGATGATGATGCTCTTTGCCATGGCCGGTCTGTTTGTCTTTGAAGACAAGGCGATGATCTACGTGTGCATTGCGTTGATCGGTTTCGGAAACTCCAACATCTTCCCGATCATCTTCTCTCAGGCACTGTTGCATGTGCCCGATAAGAAAAACGAAGTATCCGGTCTGATGATTATGGGTCTGTTCGGCGGTACCGTGTTCCCGTTGGCCATGGGTGTGGCTAGCGACGCTGTAGGACAGAGTGGAGCTGTGGCCGTGATGACTGTGGGAGTGATTTATTTGTTGGCATATACCTTTAAAATTAAAAGATAAATTAGGAAATGGAAAAAAATATAGTTGTCGGTATGGGTGAGGCACTTTGGGATGTGCTGCCCGAAGGAAAGAAAATCGGTGGCGCTCCTGCCAATTTCGCCTATCATGTATCGCAGTTCGGACTGAACAGCAAAGTGGTGAGTGCTGTGGGCGAAGATAAACTGGGAGCTGAGATCCTGGAGAATCTTCAGGCCAAGAAACTGAAGATGCAGATCGAAACAGTGCCTTATCCCACCGGAACCGTTCAGGTGGAACTCGATGCCGAAGGAGTGCCCTGTTACGACATCAAGGAAGGTGTGGCCTGGGACAACATCCCATACACCAAGGAACTGGATGAACTGGCCCATCAGGCCTGTGCCGTATGTTTCGGTTCGCTGGCTCAGCGCAGCGTGGTGTCACGCAACACCATCAACGCTTTTCTCGATGCCATGCCTCACGATGCCAATGTGTTGAAGATCTTTGATATCAACTTGCGTCAGAGCTTCTACACCAAGGAAATCCTGTGCAACTCTTTCAAAAGATGCAACATCCTGAAGATAAACGACGAGGAACTGGTTACCGTGAGCCGTATGTTCGGTTATCCGGGCATAGACCTTCAGGACAAGTGCTGGATTCTTTTGGGCAAGTACAACCTGAAGATGCTCATCCTGACCTGTGGCGTGAACGGAAGCTATGTGTTCACACCGGGTGAGATGTCGTTTGTAGAAACTCCGAAAGTGGAGGTGGCCGACACGGTAGGAGCCGGCGACTCGTTTACTGCTGCCTTTGTTGCGGCAATCCTGAGCGGCAAGACCGTGCGCGAGGCTCACGAACTGGCAGTGGAAACTTCGGCCTACGTTTGTACGCAGAACGGAGCCATGCCAGAACTTCCTGCTGAATTGATTAACAGACTCAAATAGGTTTCTGGTTTTAGGTTATGATGATTTGTAGCGGCATTGTTTTGCGACAATGCCGCTTTTTTTGTCGGTAGGCATATCCGAGAATTCAAAAAATCTGCTTATATTTGTTTAATACATCAAACAAACTGGAAAACCAAAATGAATTTGAAATCTATATTTTTCGGAAAACTGCTTTTGTGTGGCGGATTTCTGTTGACTTTGGCCTCCTGTGAGCCTGCTGAAGCCGAATACGTAATCGGCGTGTCGCAGTGCAGTCAGGATGAATGGCGCACGCAGATGAATCGGGAGATTATGCGTGAATCCCTGTTCTTTCCCGGAGTGGAGGTGAAAATCTCGTCGGCCAACGACGATAGCCGCAAGCAGATTCAGGATATTGACTCTCTGCTGAAGCTGGGAGTGGATTTGCTGGTGGTGGCTCCGAATGAAGCCGAAAGCATGACACCGATTATCGAAAAGGCTTATCGCTCCGGAACGCCGGTCGTGTTGGTCGACCGCAAGACACATTCTTCGCGTTATACCGCTTATATAGGTGCCGACAATCGGGAAATCGGTCGCGGCATCGGAAACTATATCCAACAGCGTCTGGGTGGAAAGGGAAATATTGTAGAGCTCACGGGACTCACCGGTTCTACTCCCGCTACAGAACGGCATCAGGGAATGATGGAAGAACTGGCCAAAAGTCCCGGTATCGAGGTGCTGGCCACGGCAAGTGCCGGATGGCGGGAGGCAGATGCCGAGCGCGCTTTCGATTCCATCCTGACGCGTCAGCCTCATATTGATATGGTGATTGCCCAAAACGACCGTATGGCGCTGGGTGCATACGAAGCGGCCAAGAAGAGAAACCGCCACAGGGACATTCTCTTTGTGGGTGTAGATGCCCTTTCCGGTGCGGTGAATCTGGTGCGTGAAGGGGTGCTCGATGCTTCTTTCATTTATCCTACGGCCGGCGACAGCCTGTTGCAGCTGGCCATGCACATCCTTCGCGGTGAGCCTTATCAGAAAGAAAATATTCTGTCCACGGCATTGGTCAACAGTGAGAATGCCCGGGTGATGCAGATGCAGACCAAACATATTGAAACCCTGGATCGGAAAATCGAATATCTGGACCAGCAGCTGGATACCTTTCTGATGCGTTATTCTTCGCAGCGGATACTCTTGTGGGCTTGTCTGCTCATTCTGCTTCTGGCCGGAATGCTGCTTGTGATTCTGGTACGTGCCTTCTGGACCAAGAAACGGTTGAATGAAGAACTTTCGGCTCAAAAGACGAAACTGGAGGATCAGCGCGACCAGCTGATCGCACTGTCTCATCAGGTAGAAGAGGCCACACGTGCCAAGCTGGCCTTCTTTACCAATGTGTCGCACGACATCCGTACCCCGCTGACTTTGATCTCCGCTCCTGTGGAGCAGTTGCTCAAAAGTCGGAATCTGGATGATCAGGAACATTTTCTGGTGAATATCATCCACAAGAATGTGACCGTGCTGCTGCGTCTGGCCAATCAGATTATGGATTTCCGGAAATATGAAAACGGCAAACTGACGCTCAACCTGTCGCGTTTCCAGTTGGGTACGGCTATGGCCGAGTGGGCCGACTCTTTCAAGGCGCTGTCTTACCGGAAGCACATCCATTTCTTGTGCCGGTTCGCTTCCGAGGAACAGACCGAGGTGGTGGCCGATGCCGAAAAACTGGAGCGTATTCTCTACAATCTGCTTTCGAATGCCTTTAAGTTTACTCCCGAGAACGGCACGGTAACCGTGGAGCAGGTATTTTTTGAGAAAGAAGGAAAGCGCTGGTTCCGTCTGACGGTGACCGACGATGGGGTAGGCATGTCGGCCGAACATGTGCAGCATATCTTCGACCGATTCTATCAGATTGGGGTACATCCCGGAGGTTCAGGCATCGGATTGGCTCTGGTAAAAGCCTTTGTAGAATTGCATCACGGACAGATTCAGGTGGATAGTGATTCGGGTAAGGGCACCCGATTCTGCATTGAGATTCCGGCTGAACAGGAGGGCGAAGTGCATTCTCTGGACGCATTGCCGAGAAATACGCTCAACTTTAAGGAGGGGGCTATCCTGCAGGCCGAGCAGCACTCGTTGGTGGCCGCTCATGCCGAGGTTACCGGAAAGGAGAAAACCGTGCTGGTGATTGATGATGATCAGGATATACGGGCGTATGTTTCTTCGTTCCTGAAAAAAGACTATAACGTGCTCGAGGCTGCCAACGGACAGGAAGGATTACAGCTGGCTATGAAGTATGTGCCCGATGCGGTGGTGTGCGACGTGATGATGCCGGTGATGGACGGTATGGAGTGCTGCCGCCGGTTGAAACAGGAGTTGCAGACCTGTCATATCCCGGTGATGATGCTCACAGCCTATGACATGGCCGAACAGAAAATAAAAGGATATCAGTGCGGAGCGGACTCCTACATAGCCAAACCGTTCAGCGCCGAACTGTTGCAGGTGCGCCTGAGTAACCTGATTGAAAACCGCAAGCGTCTGAAAGATTTCTTTGCAGAGGGGGCTTTGCCGCTGACTGACACGACGGAGGGACATGATCTCGATCAGGGCTTTGTGGAGAAATTGCGCACCTTGATTGCCCGCAACCTGCACCGTGCGGACTTTACGGTAGAGGAATTGGGCGAAAAGGTGGGGCTGAGCCGGGTGCAGCTCTATCGTAAGACCAAATCTCTCTGTGGCTATCCGCCTAACGAGCTGTTGCGCATGGCACGTTTGAAGAAGGCCGCTTCGCTGCTGGCCTCTACGGAAAAGACCATTTCAGAGGTAGCTTTTGAGGTAGGATTCAATTCTCCGTCCTATTTTGCCAAGTGTTATCGCGAGTATTTCGGCGAGAATCCCACGGATTTCTTGAAACGCAAGAATCAGTCAGACCAGTAAACCTTTGTTTTTAATCTATATGAAATGTGCTATTTTTTTGTATTGTAAACAAAAAGGTGTAATTTTGTAGCGCATATATTCATGCATAATTGTAAAACTAATTCATTGTACAGAACTTTGCTCTGTGTCATGAATTAGTTTACAATGAGTGACATTCATTTGTTGCGGTTTTTAGATTTTTATTTCAAGAAGTGTTATATTATTTTGATTTTAAAGAGGCTTGGAAATGGAACCGACTGTATCAATTATTATACCGGTTTATAATGCAGAAAAAACATTAAAGAGATGCGTAGACAGCATTATAAGACAAACATATTCAGATTGGGAATTATTATTGGTGGATGATGGAAGTCGTGATACGTCTGCCAGAATGTGCGATGAATATGCTCTCAAGGATACTCGGATAAAATCATTTCACCAACGGAATCAAGGGGTGAGTGCTGCAAGAAATTTAGGTCTGGACCAAGCAAGAGGGAAATGGATCCTTTTTGTAGACAGCGATGACTATCTTTTGGACAATACCCTGCATTTAGGACCGCAATATTCAGAGGACCTTATTGTTTTTCTATTTAAGACTTTGGATTCTCAGGGTCATTTAAATGAATGGCGAAGTGTACCTCCTGTGGTTTGTTCCAACCGCAATATGATGGTTGATTATTTATTGTCCAATATTCATTATGGTATATTTCGGACACCATGGACAAAATTTTTTAAAAAAGATTTGATAGGTAAGTTGCGGTTTGATGAAAGAATAAAGATTGGTGAAGATCTTCTTTTTGTAAATCAATACTTAAAGAATTGTACTTCCTTAAGAGTTTGTCCTGATTTTTTATATACGTGGAGTAATGAAACTGGAGTTGATGACAAAATAAAGTACAAATTAGATATCGATACTGCTGCCTTCATTTTGCGACAAATAAGTGATGCATATGCAGCTCTGAAAATACCCTCTAAAGATATGGACTTATATATATACCAATATTACAAGTCTTTATGTGAAGGTGATATAGAGAAAAATCCTTATTTGTGGTATAAAAATAAAGATTTGCATGCAGCTTGGAGAGTATTGAAACGCTCCTTTTCATTCAGTTATCGGTGCCGTTTTTGGCTTTTTAGAAATTGTCCTTTTGAAACCTTCTTGTTGCTGATTTTAAAGCGCATGAAAGTACGTATATAATATGAATATTAAATTTGATGTTGTAAGATTATCATTTATGTAAGTTTAAAGGTGTTAGAGATGATTGACTTAATAAATGGCCCATTAGTATCTGTTATTGTACCCATATATAATGCTGAGTCTTTTTTGGATGAGTGCATACAAAATGTAAAATCCCAAACTTATACTCATTGGGAATTGATTTTGGTAAATGATGGCAGTCTTGATTCTTCGTTACAGATCTGTTATCGATATTGTGAGTCAGATTCCAGAATAAAGGTTGTCAATAAAGAGAATACAGGAGTTTCAGATTCCAGAAATAAGGCATTGGACATTGCTCAAGGAGATTTTGTAATCTTTTTAGATGCAGATGATTATTGGATAGACCCATGTTGTCTGGAGAAAATGCTCGTGAAAGCAGTCAGTGAGAATCTGGATCTTGTGCGTGGAGAGTATGTTGCAGTTGGGATGAAAGGAGAAGAATTATTTTCCCGGCATGCTTCAGAGCAGAAGATGAAATATGCTTATCGCGTATTGACCTCTTCTGAATTTCTGAACTATGTGATGACTGGAGAGTTTTTTTTGTTTCTTTCATTAATACGAAAATCCCTTTTAACTGATATTCGATTTGAAACGAATAGAATCTTTCTTGAAGATATGCGTTTTTATTCTTTGTTTTTTTTAAAAGAGCCTCGTTGCATGTATCTTCCGGATTTAAGGTTTTATGCGTATCGAAAAAATGAGAATAGTGTTTCTTTTAGCATTAATCCTAAGAAGTTGGAAGATTCTTTCGATATGTGTGAATTTTTTCATGAGCGATCGCTGGAAACACAAGATAAGTTACTAAAAGGATTCTTTCAAGTTTCTAGTATTTCTATGTATTATTATACATTGGAAACACTGGCAGACAATATGTATTATGAGAATGCCAGAATCTATATAAAGAGGTTTTCTTTAAAGCAAAAGCGAAAGTTGGTTTTGTCCTGGATGCGAGATTATGGATATATTGAGAAATCAATAATTTATTATGTGAATCCATATCAGGGAGTTCTTTTGTTTAGATTAAGACATAGATTAGCGAAATTTAAAAATAGAGTTTTGAGATGCCTAAAGTTTCAATAATAATTCCAGTTTATAAAACAGAAGCATTTATAGAGAAATGTGCTCGTTCTTTATTTGAGCAGACTTTTAAGGATATAGAATATATCTTTGTCAATGATGCTACGCCGGATAATAGTATTGATATCCTAGAAAAAGTGATATCTGAATATCCAGAAAGAAAAAACAATTGCTTTGTTGTAAATCATGCAAAAAATAAAGGATTAGCTGCTGCAAGGAATAGTGGATTGGCAGCAGCTACGGGTGAGTATGTGATTCATTGCGACAGTGATGATTGGATTCATCCTTCAATGATTGCTGACATGTATCATGCTGCGATAGAGTATCAGGCAGATATTGTTTCATGTGATTTTCAGATGGTATATGCGGATAAAACGGTTTATTATCAGACTACAGATTGGAATGAGGAAAAAAACTTGGCATTGAACAAATATATTGCTTCGGGCTGGACGGTTTTGGTTACTTTGTTAGTGAGAAGAGCTATATATGTACAGAATAAGTTGTCTTCTATGGAAGGATATTCATATTGCGAAGATTTTAACTTATCTGTAAAATTGTTATATCACGCGAATAAGATTGTACGTGTTCCTCATGCCTATTACTATTATTGGCAGAATGAGAAATCGATAGTGCACAACATGACGGAAAAAACAATGCATGATGAGCAAATAATGTATTTGGATGTAATCAACTACTTCAAGAAAAACAATGCTTATGAGATTTTTCAGGAACCACTTTGCTGGAGAATCTTAAAAAGTAAACAGGAATGGATCTTGAATACTCAGACTTACGATAAATTCTTAAGTTTACATCCCGAGAGCCATCAATATATATGGTCTTGTCCTTATCTCAACTTTAAATTGAAATTAATGATGTGGGGGGTAACGCATCATTTCTCACTTTTATCAAGATTTATGTTATTACTTAGACATTTGAGACATGGAAAATCGATTTGAATATTCTGCTGTTATTCGAACTTTAGGTACTGCTGGTGAGAAATATCAGAAGTTATTGAATTCGTTAAATTGCCAGACAATAAAACCTAAGCAGATACTTGTTTATATTGCTGAGGGTTATTCCATTCCTAAAGAAACAATTGGGTATGAACAATATATTTATGTAAAAAAAGGGATGGTATCTCAACGAGCACTGTCGTATGATGAGGTTGATTCTGAATATATTCTTTTTTTGGATGATGATTTATGCTTTCCATCAAATACCGTTGAAAGAATGTTCGCTTTGTTGCATGAAAATAATGCAGATGTAATTTCACCGGACATCTATCCCAATGCCAAGAGACCTTTTTTTCATGAGATGCTTATGACCTTGTCTGGACGAATGCGAGCCAGAAGGAACGACAGTTATTGGGGTTATAAAGTTATGAGAAATTCGGGCTATTCTTATAATAAATATCCGAGTAAAGAAGTCTATTGGTCACAGACTAATGCCGGTGCATGTTTTTTGTGTTCAAAGAAGGTTTTCTTGAGTATACAATTCTCGGAAGAGTTATGGATGGATAGCCAAAAATATGCTTTGGGTGATGATCAGGTCATGTTTTATAAGATGTATCTGTATGGATATAGAATTCTAACATGGTATAGACATGGTTTCGTCCATTTGGATGGTGGAAATAACATGGAAGAAAGCAAAAAAAAGAAACTCATTTATTCCGATTTCCTTTTTAAAACGGTTTTTTGGCATCGTTATATCTATGTACCTGATAAATCATTGTCTGGTAGGATGTTGAGTATATTTTGTATATTATATACATTAATTTTTGCTCTGTTAGTTTCATTTCTGAAATTGGATTTTGAGATTATGAAATTGAAATGGAAGGCTATAAAAGATGCTGTTTCTTTTATAAAAAGTGCTGAATATAAAAGTATTCCGTTGATAACGAAAGATAAATATAAAGTAAATTGATATCTTTATGAATATAGTTCCTATAGTTTTTTCTTTTGATAATAATTTGATATTTCCAGCTTGTATTTGCATTTCATCTTTGATGATGAATGCAAAAGAGACAACTTATTATGATATTTTTATTCTTCACTCTGAACACGAAAACTTAAATCATTCAGAATTGGACAAGTTGAAGAAGTATTATAAAAATTGCAATATTACGTATCGCACTGTAGATTCTTCTTTCGATCATTCTTTTGAAATTCGGGGAATTACAACACCTGCTTATTATCGTTTATTAATTCCAGATTTAATACCTGAATATGATAAAATAATTTATTCAGACGTAGATGTTATTTTTCGCTCTGATTTATCAGAAGTCTATTACCAGACAAATCTGGATGACTACTATATAGCGGGTGTTAATTCGTTAGCACATTTAGTGCCTGAATATAAGGAGTATTTTATAAAGAAACGTCATTTGGATCCTGCCCAGATAATTTATTCCGGTAATTTGATTTTCAATTCAAAAAAAATGAGAGAGGATAGTCTGGTTTCCCGTTTTAAAGAATTGGCAGGAAATAAATACATGTTTCAGGATATGGATATACTTAATCTGGTGTGTGGAGGAAAAATATATTATTTGACGCCGGATTTTTGTTTGTCTACATTTATTTCAGAAGCGATGGTTTATCATGAGCATGAATTGTTGCAGATTTGGAATCAAGATGAATTGAATTTAGCACTTTTTTCAGGTATCGTGCATTATAATGGACAGAAACCCTGGAAGGGTATATGTATTAATTTTGATATATGGTGGGAATACTATCGTAAATCTCCTTTTTTTGATGAGAAGTTTTATTTTGATTTCTTTTATGGTAAACTGAATGAATTGGATCAGCTTCCTTTGTGGAAAAGAATTAAAATCTTGATCAGGTATTTTGTCTATGGAAAGAGAACTATATAAAGTTAGTGTCATTGTTCCGGTATATAATGTCGAAAAATTTATAGAGCGTTGCGTGATCTCTCTTTTTCGGCAGACTCTGGAAGATGTTGAATTTATTTTTGTAGATGATTCGACACCAGATCAGAGTATGGAGCTTCTAATGAAGTTGATGGCGGAATATCCTCATAGAAAAGCTGATTGCGTCGTTTTGAAACATGAGTCCAATAGAGGGTTGCCGGCTGCCCGGAACACAGGGTTGGCAGTTGCACGAGGTAAATATATCTTTCACATGGATAGCGATGACTTTGCGGAACCGGACATGTTGAGAGATTTGTATGCTGCTGCTGAGCAGCTGCAGGCCGATTTGGTTTGGAGTGACTGGTTTTTGTCTTATCAGGAAAAAGAGCGTTATATGCCGCAACCAAACTGCAAAACCCCAAAAGAGGCTTTAGAGGCTGTTTTATCCGGGACAATGAAATATAATGTTTGGAACAAGCTTATTCGGAGGAGTTTGTATGATGATGAAGGTATTCTTTTTCCAGAGGGATATTCTATGGGAGAAGATATGACGATAATCAAACTGATGGCTTGCGCAAAGAGTGTTGCTTATGTGCCGCATGCTTATTATCATTATGTCCGGACCAATTCAGGAGCGATGACTGCATCTTGGAGTGAAAAGCATTTGGCTGATATTAATCATAATGTTGGTGAAACGATTGGTTTTATCAGAAGAAAGTTTGGAGAGAAGTTTGATCTTTATTTGGAATATTTTAAATTAAGCATTAAATTGCCCTTGTTGATCTCCGATGATTTTCAGATGTACAGGTTATGGTCTGATTGGTATCAGGAATCCAACAGATTTATTTGGAAGAATAAGTCTGTCTGCTTTCGTACAAGAACCTTACAATGGTTCGCCTGGAAGAAGCAGTATTGGGTGCTTTGGTTATATAATAAGATATTGCAAGAATTTGTTTATAAATTAATTTTGGGTTATAAATGAGTAAAGTGATAGGAATGCTGGTGTTGACCGCGATTACCAGTTTGTATTTTTTTCCAATAGAATTTACATTTCTTCCGGCTGTAAATACAAAAATGATGTTGGCGGCTCTGGGTCTCGTTATGCTTGGATTGAGAATGAGTCGTAGGGGTGATGCTACCATCGATAAGGATTTTTCTACCCTTAGTCTTTGGGCTTTGGGCGTTTCATTGGCAGGTTTTGCTGCAGTAGTCTATAACAATACGTATGATTACACGTACGCAACCTATGTTATTTCCATGTGGGTATGGTGTGGAGGAGCTTATACAGTTGTATCCTTGATCCGGGCTTTGCATGGCAAAGCTTCCGTTGTTTTGGTTGGAAATTATTTGGTGGCCGTATGTGTGATGCAATGTGTTTTAGCGATGATCATTTCTTCCAATCCATCTTTTGAACAATTGGTAAATCGCTATGTAGCAGGTCTTGGTTTTGTGGATCTGGAAACATTGAATGAAGCAAAACGTCTGTATGGCATTGGAGCCAGTCTGGACGTTGCCGGAACCCGCTTTGCTGCCGTTTTGGCATTGATTGCTTATATGATGACTCATATTGATCTGGAAAAGAATAAATGGGGTTTATGGTTATATGTGGCTTCAATCTTTATTATTGGAGCAATCGGTAATATGATTTCCAGAACCACAACGATTGGAGTAGTGGTTTGCTTGGCATATTTAGTCTATGAGGTACTGTTTCGGATGCGTGATGAAGCGTCACGAAAAAAACTTATAAGCATTTTTATAGGAGGAACTGTTTTAGGATTAGGTATATCCGTATTCCTTTATCAGACCGATGCAGAAGTAAGGGAGAATTTCCGTTTTGCTTTCGAAGGTTTTTTCAGTTTGGCTGAAACCGGAAAATGGAATGTTCATTCCAATGAAATTCTTAAAGATATGTTTGTTCTTCCGGATTCGTTTAAAACCTGGGTTATAGGAGATGGTTATATGGAAAATCCGTATCATTTGGATCCTTATTATATTGGTCCCAAATGGGGAGGTTACTATATGGCTACCGATGTTGGTTATCTGAGATTTATTTTCTATTTTGGGGTTATTGGTTTAGGTATTTTCTGTGGCTATTTTATCAAATTGGGACAGATTCTGATGAACCGATTTAAACGGGAACATTTGATTTTCTTTATTTTGGTTTCATTGAATTTTGTCTTTTGGTTAAAGGTTTCCACGGATATATTCGTGTTTTATGCCTTGTTTTTGATGATTGGCGAGCAGGAGAATGATGATTATAATCAGGTTTGTTTGAGAAGTGAACAGGTAGAATGATGAAGATAGTTTATTGCGTGCATTCTGTATACAATCCAGGTGGGATGGAACGTGTATTGCTGAACAAAGTCACCTATTTGTCTCAGCACACGGATTGGGAAATACTGATCGTTACTACGGATCAGAAAGGAAGACCTGCGTTTTATCCTTTTCCGGATACGGTACGAATGATAGATTTGGATATTAATTATTCCGATGATAACAATGGCCCTGTTTGGACTAAGGTTCTGGGATATTTAAAGCGTAAGCGGGCTCATAAAAAACGGCTTACCAGACTGTTGTATCAGGAAAAACCGGATTTTGTGGTATCCCTTTATCCTTCAGAGTCCTCTTTCATTCCAGACATAAAGGATGGCAGTAAAAAAATCTTGGAACTGCATTATTGCAAGTTTTTCCGTTTGCAATATGGGCGCCAGGGAATTCTGGGGTTGATTGATAAATGGCGTACTCGGACAGATGAAAGGTTGGTCCGTCGTTTCGACCGTTTTGTGGTCTTGACTCAGGAAGACCGGCAATATTGGGGGGATTTGCCCAATATTCAGGTGATTCCCAATGCTGCAATGCGTCTGAAGAATGTTTATGCCGATCCCAGTGTGAAACGGGTTCTTGCTGTAGGGCGTTTGGACTATCAGAAAGGCTTTGACAAACTGATTCAGGCCTGGAAACTTGTTAAGAAGGATTCTGAACTGTCAGATTGGAAGCTGGATATATTCGGTCAGGGTGAATGGAAGGACAAATTGCTGAATGAAATCAAGGAATATGGACTGGAAGACAGTTTGGAAATTCACGCTCCGACGACCGATATTGGTCAGGAATATGTCAGCAGCTCTATATTGGTTATGAGTTCCAATTATGAGGGCTTTCCTATGGTGATGATTGAAGCGATGGCTTGTGGAGTGCCAGTTGTCTCTTTTGCTTTTAAATGCGGTCCTAAGGATATCATACGGCACCAGGAAAATGGCCTGATAGTACCCGAGGGGGATGTTATTGCTTTGGCAAAGGCTTTGTCCTTCATGATGAAAGACAACGCTTTGCGTGCGCATTGTGCACAAAACGCAAGAGAAATTATAGCAGAATATTCCGAAGAAGTGATTATGAAAAAATGGATGGACTTGTTTATTCAGATGAAATGAGAAAAAGAAAACTGTTACAAATAAATCCAGTTTTACGTCCTTCAACTTCAACAGGACGTATTATGCAGGAAATTGGGGATTTGGTTCAAGAAAACGGTTGGGAGAGCTATTTGGCTTACAGTAAAGGCAGAGATGGATTACGCATTTCCACTTCTCAAATAGTGCCGGTGGGGGATATGTGGAGTGTGGCTTGGCATGGTGTTATGACGCGCCTGTTTGACCGTCATGGCTTGGCATCCCCAAAAGCTACTGAGAGATTTATTCAGAGAATTCGTGAAATTGCTCCAGATGTGATTCATATCCACAACATACATGGGTATTTTCTGAATTATCCAATGCTATTCGATTTTCTTTCCAAAAGTAATATTCCTGTGGTATGGACAGTACATGATTGCTGGCTATATACCGGTCACTGTTATCATTATGATTATGCCGGTTGTGATAAGTGGCAGTCAGGGTGTGGCAGCTGTCCGCAAAAAGGGAAATTCCCTGCAAGCTGGTTTTATGACCGTTCTGCCCGGAATTGGCTGGATAAACGGAAGGCTTTTACTTCTATACCACGCAACCGGTTGCTGTTTGCTCCTGTTTCGAAATGGTTAAAGTCAGAAATGGAGAAATCCTTTTTGAAAGATTATGAATGCCGTGTTGTGCACAACGGAATCGATACTCATGTCTTCGCTCCTTCAGAGGATACAGACCATATTAAAAAACAATTTGGTTTGGTGGGCAAGCATATCATATTGGGGGTTGCCAGTATTTGGAGTGAAGAAAAAGGATTGAAAGATTTTTGCAAATTATCCTCTCTTTTGTCAGAAGACAAAGTGATTGTCTTGGTCGGGGTTACAAAAAAACAGAAAAGTTTTTTAAATGATAAAATGATTGGTATCGAACGCACTGAGAACATATCACAGATGGCACAGTTATACGCTGCTGCAGACGTCTTTGTAAATCCAACCTGGCAAGATAATTTTCCGACGGTTAATATGGAGGCCATTTCCTGTGGAACGCCTGTAATTACTTATAGAACAGGTGGAAGTGTGGAAGTAATAACAGAAAAAACAGGAGTCATAGTCGAGCAGGGAGATGTTAAACAGTTGGCTCAAGAAATAAATAAAATTGTTTTACTGGGAAAAACTTATTTTCAAGGTTCTTGTCGTGAGTATGCTATAAATAACTTTAGCAAGGAAAGCAAATATAAATTTTATTTGAAAATTTATGAAGAAATGCTTGCTCGCAACCATGAAAAAATTTAACTTTGCGAGACTCTTTAGTATGGTTTTTGCATAATGACATGAAAAAAGTTTTACAGTTAGGTAAGTTCTATCCTATAAAGGGTGGAGTTGAAAAGGTAATGTATGACCTGATGAGTGGTTTATCGCAAAGAGGGGTATATTGTGATATGTTATGCGCAGTCAGAGACAAGAGTCTGAAGAATAAAACCTTAAACAAGTATGCAAACCTTATTTGTTGCTACGCATGGACTCAAATATCTGCCACAATGATATCCCCGGCTATGATCTTGAAATTGAAAAGGATAAGTTCCAGGTATGATGTGATCCATATTCATCACCCGGACCCTATGGCCTGTTTTTCTCTTTTCTTTTCGAGATACAAAGGAAAGGTGGTGTTACACTGGCATAGTGATATTTTAAAACAGAAGTTCCTTCTGCTTTTTTATCAACCATTTCAAAAATGGTTGTTGAAGCGCGCTGATATTGTGGTTGGAACGAGTCCGGTATATTTAAAGGAGTCTCCATTTCTGAAAGATGTACAGCATAAAACCTTTTGTCTGCCTATTGGTGTGGTGCCAATGTCTTCTTCAAAAGAAGCTGCGGAGGGAATACGGCAGACTTATTCCGGAAAGAAAATTATTTTCTCTTTAGGACGACTCATAGAGTACAAAGGATTTACATATTTGATTGACGCGGCTCGTTTTTTACCTTCAGATTATGTGATTCTGATAGGAGGAAAAGGTCCGTTATACGAATCTTTGAAGAATCAGATTGAAAGTCAGAATCTGACGGAGAAGGTGAAGCTGTTGGGGTTCGTTTCTGATGAAGAGCTTCCGGCCTATTATGCCGCGTGTGATGTTTTTTGTATGAGTTCCATACAGAAAACGGAGGCATTTGGAATTGTTCAGATAGAAGCGATGTCATGTGGTAAACCTGTTGTTGCAACAAAAATTCCTCATTCCGGTGTGGCTTGGGTGAATGAGGATCTTGTGTCCGGTGTGAATGTTGAACCTGAAAATGCGGAAGCACTTGCGCAAGGCATTTTGTTTGTGACGGAAAATGCAGACAGGTACTATAATTTTGTAAAGGTGCGAAAGAGCGCTATGAGCGTTTCTTTACTTATGAGAAGATGATTGATGAAAGTATGAAGTTGTATTAGAATTTTTTGTAATGTTAGAGATTGTAGAGATGGTTCAGACAAAACCTAGAAAAAAAGTGCATGACGGTATGTCCACAACTTCGCGTATCATAAAACGCAATTTTGATGTTATCGTGTCGGCACTAGGAATATTATTACTTTTTCCAGCTTTTTTGATAATTTATGTGTTGCTGAGGGCTTTTGATGGAAAAAATGTTATTTTTCGTCAAGAAAGAGTGGGGTATAAAGGGAAACTATTTACTTTGTATAAATTTAGAACGATGCGGGAGGATGCTGAAGAAAACGGGATTCCTCAGTTATGTGCCGAGAATGACAGAAGATTAACACCTATCGGTGCATTTTTGAGAAGACATCATCTGGATGAGCTGCCCCAATTGTGGAATGTGCTTATCGGCGATATGTCTATCGTTGGACCCAGACCTGAGCGGCAATATTTTGTAGATCAGATTATGGAAATCAATCCCGAGTATCGTTTTTTGTTCCGTATGCGGCCTGGATTGTTTTCTATGGCGACCTTATATAATGGTTATACGGATACAATGGAGAAAATGCAAATTCGTTTACGAATGGATTTGGATTACCTTGAGAATAGAAATTTTGTATTGGATTTGAAGATAATCTGCATGACAGTTTTTGCTATTCTTTCAGGGAAGCATTTTTGAGAAAATTGTTAAATCTTAAAATAAATGAAACTTAGGAAGAATCTTGTTCTACGAAAATTAGGACCTAATTACATGATCGTCGATGTAAATGCAGACTGTGTAGACCTGGCCAAGGTGTATACCATGAATGCTACTTGTGCTAATTTGTGGAGTAAAATTACAGAACAGGATTTGGATGTCACTCCTGAGACATTGGCAGGTTTGCTATGTGAGGAGTATGATGTAGCCTATGATTTGGCATTAAAAGACGTTAGTGCGTTAATAGACAAGTGGAAAATAAACGACCTGCTCGAGGAACGATAATTGATTGTAGCATGATAAAAAAAGATCATATTGTTCAGGCTGCTTTTTTAGAATTGTTGCATGCCGGCTTGTGGGAGGCTGATGTGAAAAAGAAAGAGCTGTTTCCTCTTTTACCGGAGCAGTGGCGTTCACTTTGGCTTTTGGCAAAAAAACAAACGGTTGCGGGTCTTGTTTACCAGGGATTACAGCATCTTCCGGAAAAATGTTGGCCAGAGGATGCTGATCTGCTTATGGAGTGGACCGTATACATTGATCAAATAGAGCGCGAAAACCGGTTGCAGAATCAGTGTATCACTCGTCTTGTAAGGTTATTTGAAACTTTAAATATAAAACCGGTATTACAAAAAGGACAGGGGGTTGCCATCATGTATGGGAATCCTCTTTTGCGGGAATGTGGAGATATTGATTGGTATTTTCCGGATTCGGAACAGGCAGCCAGGGCCTTATCTCTGATGCAGAAGCAAGGATGTGTGCCGCGCAGACGGGCCGATGCGAGCTATTCCTACCGGTATCATTCAGTTACGATTGAACATCATGATGTATTAATAGATGTGTCCTCTCCTTTTGCTAAAAGACGATTAAAAGCGATGGAGCATGATTGGGGGTTTGAAAAAATGAGATTGGCAGAGAGTGAAACGACAGTATGGGTTCCGGTTCCGGTGATGAATCTCCTGTTGCTGAATATTCATATATTAAAGCATGCAATGGGGCGGGGCATCGGAATTCGTCAGTTTTGTGATTTGGCAAGCGCCTATTCTTATTATAAAGGTAAGTATAATCCGGAAGAATTAAGGAGCACCTTGAAAAACATTGGTTTGTTAAAATGGACCGGCCTGTTACATCAGTTTTTGGTTACGGTTCTAGGTATGCCTCAATCCCTATTGCCGTTCCGGGATTTTCTCGATTCGGATGTCACGGGGTTGCGGAATCTTGTTTTTAGGGGAGGGAACTTTGGTCTGTATCACTCTCATCAAGCAAAAACAAAATCTCGTTTATCCAGTAAGATTGCAGTTCTTCGTGCTTATATGGCGCGACTGAATTTTTCAAGAACCTATGCATCTTCTGAGGTAGGCTGGGCATTGTGGAATTTGGTAAAAGGACAATTCAAATGAAAAGGATCTTTAAATTTTCAGTCGCTGATTTCCTTTTTGGTCTGTTGCTTCCTGAGGACTACGATATAAAGAAAGAACTGGCGCCCCTGCTTCCTTTTTATATAGAAGAAAGCACAAACACCGATTTCCTTTTTATCATAGATTGCGAAGATCGTGCGAAGGCTCCGAGGGAATCAGAACAGAAACTTTTGGAGGAATCAGAAAACGACATGGGGCATATTTGTCTGATGAGTGATGACAATCACTTTTCTGTTTCTTTTTGTCAGACTCCTGGAGGAAGGGAACATTTGCTTTGTTGGGATAAAATGTATACTCATATCAGAGCCTATCTTCATTGGGAAGACCCTTATGCAAGTCGGGTTCTGCTTTCCATGGTACGTGTTATTTTTTCCCAGGTTATTCTTGCTGAAAATGCCGTTGCGCTTCATGCCTCAGCGGTCCAGCTCGATGGATATGCTTTCTTGTTTATGGGGCGTAGCGGTACCGGGAAAAGTACCCATGCAGACCTGTGGAGAGCGCATTTTCCGGATTGCGAGCTGATTAACGATGATAATCCCATCCTGAAAATAGAAAAGGAACAAGTATGGATTTATGGCTCGCCTTGGAGCGGAAAGCGGCATTGCTATCGGAATGTGAAGTATCCTGTCAAAGGAATTGCAAGGTTAAGGCAGAGTCCTCAGAACCTTTTCTGTGAGAAAAACGGAGTGGACGCATTTTTGCAGCTTTTACCGGGTGTTTCAGTCATTAAGCAGGATAAGGAGAGATACAATGCCCTTTGTGGAACTTTAGTTCGGATAAGCACGCTGGTTTCTGTGGGTATGATGGAATGCTTGCCGAATCAGGAGGCAGCACAAATATGTATGGATAATCTTAATAAATAAATATAATGAAAGGAAAATTGTTTATTGGCTTTGCCGTATTATTGATGACTTCATGTGCATCGCGAAAGAATTTCCTGTATTTTCAAGATATGGAAATGGGAGAGTCTTATCCTATTGCGGAAAGACATGAAACCGTGTTGCATTGTGATGACCGTTTGAGTATTAAGGTCAGCAGTAAGAATCCGGAGTTGGCCATACCGTTTAATGCTACGAATTCTGCTGTCAGAGTTAATACAAATGGCAAAATGAATGTCGAGGGCAGTGGAGAAAGCAATGACCGTGGGTATTTGGTAGACCCGGAAGGCATGATTGACTTTCCTATTTTAGGAAAATTGCATGTGGAAGGGCTTTCTGTCTTACAAGTTGCCGACCTGATTAAAAAGAAAATTATTGAAGGAGACTATATTAAGGAACCCTTGGTTGATGTTGAACTCTTGAACTTTAAATATACTGTACTGGGTGCTGTTGGTTCTAATGGAGTATATACTGCCACTGATGGTCGGGTCACTTTGGTCGAAGCCATTGCTAAAGCTGGAGATATCTCTGCTAAAGCAAAGATTGATAAGATTGCGGTGATTCGCGAAAAGGATGGAAAACGTCAGGTCTTTATGCACGATTTGCGTTCCAGAGATATCTTTGATTCGCCATGCTATTATTTGCAGCAGAATGACATTGTCTATGTAGAACCGAAGTATAAGAAGAAGGATACCGAGGATCGAGGTGTACAATATATAGGTCTTGCGGCAAGTATGACAACCGCTGTAACCACTTTATTGATGTTGCTTTTAAGATAAACCTAAAATATGAAGAAATGAAAGCGAATAAAAAAGTAGATTCAGGATTGAATCTGATCGATGTATTTTCATTCCTGATTTCAAAATGGAAATGGTTTTTGTTGTCTGTTCTGGTTTTTGGCAGTGCGGCCTGGTTGTATTATGCGCGAAAGCCTTTTGTTTATTTCCGTTCGGCAACGGTCATTATCAAGGACCCTTCCAATAAGACTACGACTGCCGGATTCGACCGTTATGATAATTTTATCAATAAAGTGAATGTTGCCAATGAAATTCTGCAATTCCGTTCCAAACGTCTTATGCGCGAAGTGGTGCAGCGGATGCATGGTGATGTTGATTATCTGATTGAGGACGGTTTACGTCATATAGAGTTGTATACCAAGGCTCCGGTTACCGTATCTTTTCCGGGTATGTCTCCGAACAGTGCTGTACAGTTTAAACTGACGATGCTGAACTTAAACGAAGCACAGATTAAAACTCTGGGCGATGCCGGTAAAACCTATAAGGTACAGTTGCGTGATACCACGGCCATTGGAAATTTCAAGATAGCTGTGGCACCTACCAATTTCCTGAATAAATCCTGGATTGGCCAGGAAATTACGGTGCGCAAGAATCCTTTGGAGTCTGTCGTTTCTTATTATAGCGGCAATTTTGCAATCAGACAAGAAGAGGAAGAATCTTCTATCCTGACATTGGCTTTGCGTGATTTTTCTCCGGAGCGCGCGGAAGAATTGCTCAACACAATGATCAATGTCTATAATGAAGAAGCCATTGAGGATAAGAATCAGGTAGCGATCAATACCGCAAACTTTATCAATGAGCGATTGATTATTATTGAAAAAGATCTGGGAGTGGTTGAGACTGATCTGGAGACTTTCAAGAGTAATAACCAACTGATGGATGTTAACTCTACTGCAGGTATGTATATGAACGAGTCCCAGAAATATGGTGCAGATGGTTTGGAGTTGGAAACACAGTTGCGTTTGGCTCAATACATTAAGGAATATTTGATTGATCCGGCTAAGGAGACGGATTTGATTCCTGCGAATACCGGACTTAGTGATGCCAGCGTGGAAAGCCAGATTAATACCTATAATGAACTTAAGCTGCGACGCGACAAACTGATTGATGACAGTAGTGACAAGAACCCGGTAGTGGAAGAGATGAACAACTCCTTGCGGGCCATGAAGCAGAATATTGTTCGTGCCATTGATAATCTTATTGTCAGCCTGAATGTCCGTCGTCGTGATGCGCAGAGCCGTGAAACCCGTGCTCAGGTACGCTTTAGTTCAATTCCTAAGAAAGAGAGACAGATGCTTTCTATCGAGCGTCAGCAGAAGATCAAGGAATCTCTGTATATGTTCCTGTTGAATCGTCGTGAAGAGAATGCCTTGACACAAGCCATGGCCGACAACAATGCCCGTTTGATCGACGAGGCTGATAAGGGTAGTGGTCCTATTGCTCCCGTTCGTAACCGGATTCTGGTTTTAGGACTTTTGGCCGGAATTGCTCTCCCCGGTGTCGCTTGTCTTCTGATCCTTTTTTTGGACACCCGTGTTCATGGTCGCAAGGATTTGGAGGGTGTGGTTACAGCACCGTTATTGGGTGAGATTCCTTTGGACAAGAAGCTTGCCAAAAAGAAAAAAACAGTTCATGGACCACGCTTGTTCCTTGATAAACAAGATGATATTATTGCGGAAGCTTTCCGTATTCTGAGAACGAATATGGCCTTTATGGCTAAAAAAGGAGTTCCGGTTAAGGTAATAACTTTCACTTCTTTTAGAGAAGGAGCCGGAAAAACTTTTATACTTCGAAATTTAGCTGTATCTTTGATGGCAGCAAAGAAAAAAGTTGTAGTGGTGGATTTGGATATCCGTAAGCGCACTTTGAGCCGTCATTTTGCCAAACATCCGTATGGAATGACAAACTATTTGTCAGATGCCTCTATTCGGTTGGAAGATGTCCTGGTAAAAGGAAACGGCGTGGATATACCGGATGCCATTCTAGCCGGACCTGTTGCACCTAATCCTGCGGAACTTTTATTGGAGAGCCGTTTGGACGAGTTGATTGAGGAATTAAAGACGATGTACGATTATGTCATTGTGGATAATGTGCCTATCGGTATTATTGCGGATGCATCTATTGCCAATAGAGTCGCAGATCTTACATTGTTCATTGTGCGTGCAGGAAGTGTCGACCGTCGCCTGCTGCCGGAAATCGAAGATCTGTATGAGAATAAAAAATTAAATAACATGGCTGTGGTCTTGAATGCCGTTGAACATCGTTCCGTTTATGGTTACGGCTACGGTTATAGTTATCAATATAAAGGGGGAGAATAAATAGGAAACAGTTCTATTAACAGTTAAAATGGATGAGTATGAAAAAGAAAATTTATGAAGCACCACTTTTTGAAGTCAAAAGAGTGGAGCTGGAGAAAGGTTTTATGAAGGCTTCGGTGTTTGAGCCAGAAGACGGACATGACAAAGGTGTGTCTATTAAAGGACACGAATTTGGCAATTCCGGAAATTATTTTGATAATACAACAGCTGGTCAAGGAGATCAACCTGGATGGAATGACTGGGATAATTAACTTAAAATTCTAGAAGTTATGAAATTAAAGGTATATAGCATGCTTGCAGCTTCCTTGTTGCTATTGGGAAGTTGTGCTGAACAGGAGGAGATGGGTACTCCTATACAGACAGGTGACGAAATACATTTTGGTTTTTCAACACCGGGTGAAGTGAAGACTCGTACAATATATGGTACCCCTGTAGATAATGGTGATGGTACGGGATATTTTCCAATTTATTGGGAACAGGATGATGAAATAGCAATATACTGTCCTCAGGCAATTCAACCTGAAACGCAGCTGGTTCATTATAAGATTACTCCTGATCCAAATGATAAGTCAACATCATCTGCTGTTACGCGAGTTGGTGATGTAGGTCTTCAATGGGGAGATAGAGATAAAGAGCATCGCTTTTATGGATTTTATCCGGCTTCTGCAGTAAAGGGAACTGAAACAGATGGACGTATAATTTCAGAAATTCCAGTTCTCCAAACTGTTAAGAAATGGGAAGATAATGGGAAAGATGTTGGACAAGGTAAGGTATATACAGGTATTCCCGATACGAAATTTGCATATATGTTTGCTTATACTGCGGTGACACCTAGCAGTCTTACTGCAGAAAATGCAGATATTCCCTTGGAGTTTAATCCTCTAGTTACGATTCTTGAGGTAGAGGTTAATGGACCTAAAACTGGTAGTTCTGTAAAAGTAACGAATATCAATGTTACTTCATCGGATGGTACTGCTTTGGCGGGAAATTTTGAATGCCTTATAAGTGACAGAAGCGGAACATGTAAACCTGTAAACGATGCTACAGTAACAAACCGTGTATCAGTCTCTTGTTATAATGATGATAAAGACGAATTTATCGAATTAGGTGTTGGTGATAAACTGAAGGTGAAACTGTTTTTACTTCCTTATACAGACCATAATATACAACAAGGTAGCTTGAAGGTAACAGTTTCAACACTTAACGGTGCTGCTAAAACCAAGACACTGCAGACTGCGGATGTTGTTTCACAATGTGTGAACAGAGTGTCTTTGCCTGCTTTGAATGCCAATGATGATACAAACTATTGGATGAGTAATCTGGATAAAGACATTTATTTCTCAGAATTGTCTATTCCTGGTAGTTTCATGGCGGCAGCTACTACGGATAATACTGGTCTATTGCATCCTACTTATTATCGCTATCAGAATGAATCTTTGGCTCAGCAGTTTAAGGATGGTATACGTTTCTTTAACTTCCAGACAGATTGGAAAAAGAGAATTTACTATGCAGGCGAGAGTCATAGTGTGAATGTAGATGATGTATACAATGAGTTGAAGGCGGAACTTGATAATGCAAAATCATATTTGGCATCTAAGAATAGAGAATGTTTGGATTTTGTTGTAATTCAGTTTAATTATAAGAGCATTCCTTATGAATTAGGTGATCCGGTGATTGATTTTGAAGAGAGGGCAAGAAAAACATGGATCAGAGATATCAGTGATAAGGTCAATACTTGGGCGGCAGATAACAATGCAGTTGTTAACCCTTCAGCAGATATGACATTAGGTGATTTGGGAGGAAAAGTTGTATTTATTATTCGTTACATTCCTGGTGATATGGTTGATGAAATGTCAGGAAAAGGAGATTTCAGTTCTGTATATCTTAACTGGCCAGGTGAAGAAAAGAAGTTACGTGAAATAGGTATCCAATACGGTAATCCAAATAATGCTGCCGGAGAATTGATGTTTATTCATCAGGATATTTCTGACGTTACAGCATTGGACGGTAGTTATGGAGGTGAATATTCTCCTGTAGAAGGAGAGACGTACACAAGATCAACTCCTGCTGAAAAATTGGTGATAGTTAAACAATTGTTTGACCGTGGCGTTGCAGATTATGAGTCGAATGAATCATTGACAGTACCGATGAAGAATTGGTATTATAATAATTTAGGAGGTTTCTGTCGTGTAGAAAATGATGGTGTTGGAGGAAATACTATGAATTATACCAATTACATGCATCCTAAGGTTGTAGAGTATTTGCAGGCAAGAACTCAAAACGCGTCTTTAGGACTTGTTATGATGAACTTTGCTGATAAACAAGGAGGCTCTGGTGCCGAATATAAGAGTGATTGGCTGATTCAGACTATTATCGACAATAACTTTAAGTTTGCTTTGCGTAAGAAGCCTTCGAATAACACTAGAACAGAGTATGTAACTCGAATGACTTCTGATGAGGACGGTTGGGATAATTAATTGACCATAAACTTTTCTTCACCGAGTTTCTCGGTGAAGAAAAGACTTTCTGACTTAATAACGTAAGATTCTAATTGTATATTATTATGATGAAGAAATCTCTTTTTGCAGCTTTGCTTCTGGCAGCTGCAAGTCCTGTTCTGGCTCAGTCAGAGCAGACAACAAGAAACGGTGAGGAAACCGTAGAGTATAGCAATGATAAATATAAAGTAGAGACCAATGGTTTCTGGAGCAACTGGTTTATTACAGCCGGTGCCGGCCCACAGGTGATGTTTAGCGATCACGACAAACAGATGGGATTCGGCGAGCGTATCTCTCCTGCCGTTGATATTGCTGTAGGTAAATGGTTCACACCGGGCATGGGATTGCGTTTGATGTATAGTGGCGTTAGCCTGAAGGGAGCTACTCAGAACAGTTCATACACTACCGGTGAAGTATATGATGCTTCACAATGGTTGGACAAGCAGAAGTTTAAATATTTCAATCTGCATGCCGATGTGATGATGAATCTGTCTAACATCTTCTGCGGTTACAACGAAAACCGGATCTGGAACTGTAGTCCTTATTTGGGTTTTGGTGTCATGCGCATTATGGACAGTCCTAAATCTGTTGATTTTGCTGCAAACCTGGGTCTCTATAATTCTTTCCGTTTATGCTCTTCCTTGGATTTGAATCTGGATATCCGCGGAACTATTGTTAAGGATAATTTTGAGAATGAGGTCGGTGGTCGCAAGGCTGACGGTATTCTGACTGCTTCTGTAGGTCTTACCTATAAGTTCCCGAAACGCAACTGGGAACGCAGCAAGACTGTTGTATGCTACGATAACGCCATGCTGAATCAGGTTCGTGAGGATTTGAATAACATGTGCGCTGAGAACGAGCGTCTCAAGAATCAGTTGAAGGACAACCAGAATACTAAGGTTGAAAAGATCAAGGTTGCAGCTTCTAACATCATTACCTTTAAGATTGGTTCAAGCAAGCTGACCAACGAAAACCGTGCTAAGTTGAGATTCTTGGCCGATGTAATCAAATCTGCTGATCCTAATGCCAAATACATGGTTATCGGTTATGCGGATGCTGGTACTGGTTCTAAGGGCTTGAACTTGAAGCTGAGTGAAAAACGTGCCAAGGTGGTTTATGACTGTCTGGTCAATGAATTTGGTGTTAAGGCTTCTCAGTTGCAGATGGATTACAAGGGTGGCGTTGAGAACATGTTCTATGATGATCCTCGTCTGAGCCGTTCTGTAATTATTGTTTCTGAGTAAACAGTCCTGTATAGCGTACTACTTATTAACACTTAATAGAATTGTTTGGGGCTGCATCGTCATGCACGATGCAGCCTTTTTAGAATCAGGAAACTAATGCAGACTAGATATGCGGTAACAAAATAATAGCGGCTGCAACTATAA
>ULRE01013618.1_pt1 | contig 37380 bp, 19 predicted proteins | sample 1955141 | NCBI WGS metagenome assembly ULRE01 (sample SAMEA4835674, study PRJEB28245) | human gut metagenome | biome: gut microbiome; material: fecal sample | place: Denmark | collected 2008
CTGAAACAGTCCGTTTTTGAAAGAACAGTTTTCGGCAAAGTCTTTGCAAACTCCGATGATAGTCATATTCTTATTATTCCATTGTGGAATGTCAAATTTTTTACCTGCGGGGTTTTCTGTTCCGAATATCTGTCGGGCCAAATTTTCGCTGATAATGTATCCGTCGGGCTTGTTCTGCCAGTTGTCTGAACCGGGAAGCAATTCAATATTCCAGAAATCAAGAGCATTGTTTTTTATGGTATAGCATGTGATTGGATACAGATGGTCGTTTATCTTAATTTCCATGTCACTGCTCCAGGCCGCATGACTGGTGCTGCTTTCTATATGTGGTATTTGTGCCCAAATGTTTTCGCAGTTGGCCGGTTGGTTGCTGGCCCATTCCGAATCTTCCCTACATTCCACCCGATAGGTCCGCTGATAATCTTTCAGACTATGATTGAAGGTGTTGTTGTATTCCACCTGTGTCATGAACAGATAGAAAGCCGCCAAAGCCATGCTCAGTCCGAGCAGATGGAGCAGTGTGGCCGTTTTATAGCGGCGCAGATAATAAAATAGCGCTTTCATGATTCTCTTAGGGTTGCGTTGTTGTTTTTGTTATGGGTTAAAGTAGTCCGTTGATCTGTTCCACAATCTGTCCGTCGAACATGTTGATGATCCGTTTTGCGTATGTGGCATCGTGCTGTGAGTGCGTCACCATCACGATGGTGCTTCCTTCGCTGTTCAGCTGGCTCAGGAGTTCCATCACTTCTTTTCCGTTTTTTGAATCCAGATTACCGGTGGGCTCGTCTGCCAGAATCAGTTGCGGATTCCCCACCACGGCCCGGGCAATGGCCACCCTCTGTTGCTGTCCTCCGGAAAGTTGTTGCGGATAGTGCTTGGCTCTATGGCTCAGGTTCACCTTGCGCAGGATGTCCAGTGTGCGCTGTTTGCGTTCGGCTTTGGACACCCCGAGGTATTTCAGCTGCAGTTCAATGTTCTCTTCTACGGTGAGCTCCTCGATCAGATTGAAGCTTTGGAACACAAATCCGATGCGTCCCTTGCGGTATTGGGTTCTGTCTTTTTCTTTCAGCTTGCTTACTTCTTCTTCGCCCAGCCAGTATTCTCCTTCATTGGGATTGTCCAGAAGTCCTAAAATATTCAGCAGGGTGGATTTACCGCATCCGCTAGGTCCCATAATGGCTACAAACTCTCCGTCCTTTACTTCGAGGCTGACTCCATTGAGGGCCACGGTTTCTACTTCTTCTGTACGGAAGATTTTGGTAAGATTCTCAATTCTAATCATGGTGTTTCGTTTTTATGATACAAATTTATAATGTTTCCTTATATTTCCTCTTATTCGGTCAGTAGCACAATGTCATTGTTCTTGAATGCCTCATATCCGCTGGTGATCACTTCCTCGCCGGGTTCCAGACCTTCGGTCACTTCATAGTATTGCGGGTTCTGGCGTCCAATGCGGATAGGGCGCCTATAGGCTTTTTCTCCGTTTTTATCCAGAACAAAGATCCATTTTCCGCCGGTGGTCTGGAAGAAGGTTCCTTTGGGAATCAGAAGCGCCTGCTCCGACTTTCCTAATTCCAGGTTCAGGTTGTAGGTCTGTCCGCTGCGGATTTTGTCCGGATGTGCGCCGACAAAGACCATATCTATGCGGAACCGTCCGTCACGGACCTCTGGATATACTTTGCGGATGCGTAAACGGTAGGTCTTTTCATCGCGTACGAAGGTGGCCGTCAGTCCCGTTCGTACTCGGTCAATGTAATGTTCATCCAGAAGCGCTTCCACCTTGAAGTCCGACAGATCGTTGATTTGGCCGATCTTTTCTCCGGCTCCGATGCTTTGTCCGAGTTCCACATCCAGCAGACCGAGTTCGCCGTCAATGCTGGAGCGTACATTCAGCTTTTCGCGGCGTTCGCGCACCATGAGCACGTTTTGCCGCATGTTGGCCAGATTCTCTTCCATCTGTTCCATTTGCGCCGAGCGGTAAATGCTGTCCTGTTTCAGTCTTTGCGAGATGAGTCCGTGCTTTTTCCGTGCCAGTTCATAGTCCTCCTCACTTTGCAGATATTCCTCCCGGCTGATCAGTTTTTCGTGATACAGCCGTTTGTTCTGTTCATAGTTTCTCTTTTTGCGTCGCACATCCATGTCGAGCGAGATCCGTTCCGTACGGTTGTTCAGCAGATCCTGCTGCATGGTGATCTGGGTGTTCCGAAGCAGATTCTGCTTTTCGGCCAGTTCCGCTTCCGCATTGAGAATCTGCAAATCCAGATTACTGTTGCTCAATTTCAGGATGATGTCTCCTTTTTTCACTTTGCTTCCTTCTTCGATGATCTTCTCGCGGACAATGCCGCCTTCCTCCGGAGATACCTGCACCACCTGAATGGGCACCACCTGTCCGTTGAGTCGTACGTAGTCTTTAAAAAGTCCTCGGGTTACCCTGCTGATGGTCTGTTGCTTCTTGGAAGCTTTTACTGCCTGTGTCTGACTGCCGAGCACCAGCCACATCAGGCCGGTAATCAGGGCGACGGCAGCTGCGCCATAAAGAAGATAGCGGTAAACAGGATTTGTTTTTTTTATTTTTCGGTCCATAAGGCGTTTCCTTGATAATAGTTCAACAATCGGGTGTTATAGTACAGGTTCAGGCGACATTGCAACTGCTGTGCCTGACTCTGAAGAAGGGCGACCGTAACGGTCTGGACATCGATGGGAGAGGCTAATCCTTCTTCCCATTTACGGATGGTGATTTCTGCGGCAATGCTGTCGGCCTCTACTTTCTGTTCCATCTTCTTGATTTCCTGATATGCGTTCTCCCAGTCGGCCACAACTTCCGTAATCAGCCGTTGCAGTTCCTGCTGCTCGTATTCCAGATTTTCCTTGGCCTGCTCCAGTCTGTTCCGTCTTTCCCGAATGGAAGACAGAGTGTTTGTCCGGTTAAACAGAGGAATGGAAAGTGTGGCCGAGAGATATTGACCGGCATTGTTTCGCATCTGTTCCTGAAAGGCTCTGGCGTTTTTATCATTCATGTTCTTGAAGAAAGAGGAAGATACGCCGGCATTCAACGACAGCGAAGGGTAAAGGTCTGCCTTGGCTGTTTTCAGATTGTATTCAGCCATCTTCAGTGCGGTCTGGGCCTGAAGGATTTTAGGCTGTGTGTTTCGGGCATATTGGTATATGGAGTCGGTAGATGCGGAGCGGGCTTCACAGTGCCAGTCGGCAGAGGAAACAAGAATCAGCGGGTCGCCGGTGGGATAATTCATTTCTCTTTTCAGAGTCAGCAAAGCCTGGTCGAGCAGGTTTTGCTGATGCGTTGTTTCAAATTCATCGGCGGCCAGACTGGCCTGCATCTGTTTCCATTCCGCTTCTCCTTTCCGTCCTACCTCCATCATCACCTGGGTCTGATGAAGCAGAGCCTTGCTCTGTTCCAGTTTCCGGCGGGCAATGCGGAGTGTTTCCTGATAGTAAATGGCATCCAGATAGGCTTTCAATACATTCAGTGCCACATTCTCTTTTTGCATCTGAAGAGCCTGTTTGCCGGAAAGGATCTGGGCTTTGGCCATACGGAGCTGGTGCAGACGGCGGAATCCTTCAAAAATGGAGAGGGAAGCAGAAAGACTGTATCCGTTGGAGAAGGTGCTGACATCGGTATATGTATTGGTCTGTGGGTCGATGGCACGTCCGAAATTGTTTTGCACATTGATATAACTGCTTACATAGGGCAGGAAAGAGCCGATAGAACGGGTGCGTTGCGATTGGTAGTCATTCAGATTATAGACTTGCTGCCGTACCTGATGGTTATGCTCCACAGCGTAATCCATGCACTGTTCCATGCTCCAGACTGTGCCGGAGGTTTCCTGTGCCTGGATGTTTCCGGTCAGCAGAAGCCAGATGAATCCGATAAGGTTTCGTTTAGACATGGTGTTTCTTGTTTTAAGTTTTCAGTTCAAAGATACGGCTCCGACCGGCAGCGGACAAGAAAATGGAAGAACACAGCACCACATTGTATGATTATCATACAGTCGGTCGTATAATAATCATACAATGTGGTGCTGCCAAGGTTTGAAAATGTATTGGACTTATTCTGTTTTGATACTGTTTACCGGATTTTCTGTGGCCACACGTCCGCTCTGCAAGACAACGGTTAGGACTACCACAGTGCTGACCATCAAAAAGGCCAATGGGAAGAACCACCAGTATATCGGTGTATGCTCGGCAAAATTCTGCAACCATTTTGTGCTGATCAAGTAGCCGATCGGAGCGGCAAGTACAAAGGCTGCAAGCAGAGGAATCAGATAGCGTCCGGCAAAAAGCAGAAGTACTTCATGTACCGTGCTGCCCATAATCTTGCGGATGGCTATTTCCTTTCTCCGGTATTCCGTTTCAAAGAGCGTGAGGCAGAATACTCCGATGAGCGTGATGAAGATACAGATGAAGGCGAAGAATCTTACTTGGGCAATGAACAGGAATTCTTCTTCGTAAGTAATCTGCAGATCTTCGTCCAGGAATCGGAATTCGCAACTCTCTTCCGTATCCAACTGTTTGATCAGTTGTTCCAACTGCTTCTTGGCCTCCAGCTTGTCGTATCCTTGGGCGATGCGTACAAAGATCTTTTTATTGCGGTCGCCCCAGTCGGCCATATCGGGGCCCATGATGACAAACGCGGCAGGAATCGTATGGCTGTCATAGCGCATGGAGGTGAGTTTATAGTTTTCGCAGATGCCCACCACCGGATAATGCCCTTCCGGGGTGTTCCAATCCTTGATATTTTTATTTATTGGTTGGTTCAGTGAAAGCCAGGGAAATTTCCGGCTCATGGTTTGGTTCAGGATATAGGCACCTTTACTGTCCTGTGGATTGAAATCTCGTCCTTTTGCGATCTTAATATCCATGGTTTTCAGGAAGTCTGCGTCCACACACAGGGCCTGGAAAGATATGCGATGGTTTCCGCTTCCACGTCCCCAGTACATATACAGGTCGGCGTTTCCCAATATATTTGCAGCGAAACTGCTGCTTTTTATAAAGGGAAGTCGGGTAATTTCCTGTTTCAGATAATCTTTCTTGTTTATGGCCGCATCCGGGATTTGGGCATAGAGCACTTTATCCTTATTGAAGCCATAGTCGGCATTGAAAATATAATGTGTCTGCCCGGTCATGACCAGTGCATACAGAGTCATGGCAAAGGCCACAACAAACTGGCCGGTAAGTATGATCCAGCGCAGTTTCTTTCCGCGTGGTGACTGTCCGAATGAACCTTTAAGCACAAGAGCCGATGGGATGGAGGTGGCATACCAGGCAGAAAACAGAGCCGACAGGATTCCAATTCCTAATGTGGTGAGCAAGGTGATGCCTGTCAGTTGCCCGTGATTTTGAAAACTGATGTCACCTGAAACCAGACTCATGCATTCCGGACTTTTCTGAAAGATCAGAATCAGCAAGGCTGCACCGGCTAAGGCTACTGCCGACAGGAAGATATTCTCCAGCACCATTTCCCGGCGCAAGCTGGCCGTGGAGGCTCCCATCACTTTGCGGGTGATCATGCTGCGCATACGCAGCGGTGCCTGTGCCTGAGAGAAGTTCGTAAAGTTAAACAGGCCGACAAGCAGGGCGAGAATGGAGATGATGGACATCATGTGGTCTGAAGGACGATACCTGCTTCCGTTTGCCTGAGTAAGTTTGTTGAAGTTTGCTTGCTGGACAGGAAGCAACCGGAAAGAGTCTTTTTTAGAAGACTGAAAGAAACTTTCTGTCAGGGCTTTTTCTACGGATATTTTGTTTTTAGGATCGTCCAGACGTACAAAAATTTCATACTTCCAATTGCTCCAGTTTCCTAAGTGAAAATGCTCCCTGCGACGGATAAGTCCGTTTTTTATGGAGCTGTTGTCCGGAAAGTCCTGATAAATGCCCTGAATGGTTACCGGACGTTTACGGTTTTCTTCTGTAATAAACAAGGTTTTTCCAATGGGATTCTCTGCTCCGAATATCCTTCGGGCTGTTTTTTCGCTGAGGATATATTCAGGTAGGTCTGTTTGTGCACTGTTTGCATCGGACTGCATCCTGATTCCCCAAAAACCAATGGCATTCGAACCCAGATCCAGATAACTGAGCTGGTAGGACATGCCCTTGTATTCCGTTTCTACTTGTTCCGTCAAGGCGCACAGACTGCTGATCTGTTCTATATGAGGCAGGTTCTGCCAGTATGAAACAATCTCTATCGGAAACACGATATTCCAGTCATAAGGCTGTGAGGTAAATGAGGAGGTTTCTACCCGATAGGTTCGCTGATAATCTTTCAGGCTGGTATTGTAATTGCGGTTGTATTCTGTTTGTGTCTGAAACAGGTAGAATAGGGCAATAGCCATACTTAATCCCAAAAGGTTAAGCAGGCTGGCCAGCTTGTATCTACGGAAGAAATAAAGCAAATATTTCATGGACATGGAATATTAATTCTACTTTTTATATTGAATTATTCATATTGTCTTTTGTTTGCTTATCGGGCATTTGGGGTGTTTATAACATTCCAATTTTATCAGAAAAGCCCCAGTAGTATGGGATTTCCATAGCTACTGGGTTCAATTATAATAGTATTCACCGATAATAATGATGCAAAGTTATGCTTTTTCAGAATACAGTCAATGTTATTTACATAATATTTATTATTTAATTTATTGCTATTATATGAATATTTTGGTTGATACTTCTTTTTATTACTTTTTCTTGTTTACATTAAACCGGTATACCACATGCAGCAGGGCATAGCGGGGGATGACGTTGTTCCAGGTCTCTGTCCGGCCTTCCGCGGTGATTACGTTCCGTACACTGGAGAGCTGTCCCAACAAGTCGAATCCGTCCAGCATCACAGACAGGTTACCGTCCATCATCTTTTTGGCGATACGCATGTTCCATACCAGCTCGTTGGTATTCATGTCTGCCGAGGTGTATCCTCTGCGGCTGAACATGGTCAGGTCGGTATTGACTTCCATACCCCAAGGAAGCTCCACTCTTCCGGTCATTCCATAGTTGAAGTCCACGGCATTGATGGTTTCAAAGTCTTTTCTTTCCGAATTACTGTGTGTCCAGGTCGCCACTCCTTTCAGTCCCACGGACCATTTGTCGTAGCGCATTTCCGCTCTCAGGTTCTCTGTCAGGTAGAGTGATTTCACCTTGTACTTCATCACGCGGTAGGTCTGGTCTTCGCCGAAGAGATCCACACTGTTTACATAAGTGGCGTTGGTATTGGTATACAGGGTGATCTTTTTCTGCTTGTCCACCGGACTGGAGAATCCGAGACTCATTTGCGTGTTCCAGCGTCCGGAGATGTTTTCCGGGCGGGAAATCTTTTTGGTCGTGTTCCGGTCGTAGCTGTATCCCATGATCACGGCATTCTTGCTGTAGCTGTAAGTCAGATTGGCGGAAACCGTGCGCTGCCCTTTCAGGAAGTTGGAATAAGTCAGATACACGTCATGGATGGTCGTGTTCTTCAGATCCGGATTGCCGTAGATGGTGTTCATCGGATCCTTGTCATCCACGACGCTGACCAGGCTGTTCAGGTCCGGAGCAAAGGAATAGGTGCGATAAATAAATGAGAGATCATCGCGCTTGTCCTTGGTCTTGTGAGTCAGCTTGACATACGGCTCAAAGAAAACGACATTCCGGGTGATGGTTGTATCCAGCTTGTTTCTTTGGTAATCCATGGCATAATGCTCGATGCGCACGGGAGGCTCGATGTATACGGACCATTTGTGCTTCTTCTCTGTATTGAAGTTGTCCCAGGCCAGACGCACGCCCGGCTTGTGCTTGAAGTCATGCCGTCCCTGATTGTAGCTGTTCTGAACGTCCAGCACCTGATACAGAGAGTCCTCTGTAGAAGGAATGATGCCTATGTCGTGCCCGTTTGGGAATCCCCATGCGCCATATTCTCCCAGCTGATAAATACGTTCGCTACCGGAGTTGAAGCTCTGTCCGTACTGGTAGTAAGGAGTCAGGTCGAGCGACTGGGTCCGTGTGGGCAGGTAGAAGCGGTATTCCGCCCGTGCGGAGTAATTGTAGGACTTTTGCGGCGTATCCCGGTACATGTTCCGGTAATCAGTCGTTGCGATCTGGTTGTTCGGATAGTTGTAATAAATTCTTTGGAAGATATCATAATCGGCCTTGTTCCAGGAAGCGTCCAGAAATATTCTCAGAAAGTCGTAGGTGTGGGCAATCTGTTTGGAAAAGACTCCGTTGAATTTGGCGTTCATGTGGTCACCCTTATAAATGTAATCAGCGTACCCCCTCATCAGCAGATATTTATAGAAATCGAAGTTGTTTCCTTCCAGGAACAGACTGTCCATCACATTTCCCAGATTCTCCGGATTGACACTGAAATTCGCTCCCGTGGATGTCCCGTTCGTTTTGTTCTTGTTGTAAGAGAAAGACGTATTGGTTGTCAGCTGAAGCTTTCCCTTTTCCTGCAACCGGTTTATTTCCAGCGCATGACTGGCATTCATCTGCCAGGAGTCATTCCGGCTATTGGAAGAGCTTTCCTTGAAAGTGTTTCCTTCTGACAGGAAGTTCTCACCGCTTGTTCTCTGCCGGTTGTCCGCATGGAGATGGGTAACCTGCACATTCGTGTTCGATTTGTAGGTTTTGTTGTCTGTAAGAAAATGGTTGATGCCCGCGATTTGTCGCTCCTGAAGCCCGTTGGTGTTGTTTCCCGGAGTCCAGTTGCTGTTGGCACCCGGTGTGCGCTCATCATTCAGGTTGTTCACGTTGGCGAGAACCGAGATCCTTGAGAAAGGTGTGAAGCGTGAGGCGAAGAGACGTCCCATGTAGCGATTGTCTGTTCCATATCCTCCTTCCATGTTACCGACATACCCGGTGGAATATTCCTTTTTGAGGCGTACGTCCATCACCAGGTTGCCTTCATCGGCCTTGAGCTGCATCGCTTCGTTGAATTTGTCTTTTTTATTATACACTTTAACCTTGTCCACGGTCATGGCCGGCAGGTTTTCCAGAAGCACCTTGCTGTTGTTGCCGAAAAACGCTTCGCCGTTCAGGAGCAGGCTGGTCACGAACTTGCCTTTGGCAAAGATGCGTCCGTCGTCCTTGATTTCCACGCCCGGCAGTTTCTCGATGAGCTTGTCCAGCATGGAACCCTCGGCCAGCCGGAAAGCAGACGCGTCATACACCACGGTGTCTCCGTTCATGTAGAACTTCACTTTGGTGGCCTTGACCACAATCTCATCCATGACCTGTTCTTTCAGTTCATATTTTTTGCGCATGTAAAAGAATCCCAGGTCGGTGTTCGGTGCTCTCCGGTAGAATTTGACGGTTATGGGGTGGTAAGCCGTTTCAAAATCTTCGTGCTCAAAACGGAGCAAGTATTCCCCCGGTTTCTCCCATGGCATCCGGAAATATCCAGAACCGGTATTCATGGAGTCTATTGCAGTACTGTCCTTTTGGAGCAGATATACCCTGACATTGTTTATATTTTCGTTTGTAAAAAGATTCTTCACCAGTCCGGAAATGGAACGGGTTCTCTGGCCTTGGGCTGAGGTTGCTCCGAACATTATCGCGAGCATCAGAAATAGAATAGTTTGTTTTTTCATCGTCATTTTTGTTTGAGGTTTGCACAAAAGTAGGGGGAGAATTTGGGCTGGCCATGCTTTCGGAAGGGCGTAACGGCGGTTTGTATGATTATCATACACTTTGCTGTATGATTATCATACAAACTGTTGCCGGCCCGATTAAAATGACGATGGCAGGGTGGGGGCTATTCCGGAATTTGTTATCTTTGAACTGTGTTAAGAAACAGCACGCGATAGGAAAACAATAATTTATACGATTCATTATATATATGGCAAATTACGGAACAATTCTGGTTGTGGATGACAATCCGGCGATTCTGACCGCCGCGAAAATCTGTCTCGACGGTGTCTTTGAGCGGATTATCACATTGTCCAAACCCGACAGCATTATGGTGACGCTGAATCAGGAAACAATAGATGTGATTCTTCTGGATATGAATTTTACGCTTGGCGTGAATTCGGGGCAGGACGGACTGCTTTGGCTCCGGATGATTCACCGCCAGCATCCCGATATCCCTGTGGTGCTGGTTACGGCTTATGCCGATGTGAAACTGGCGGTGCGCGGACTGAAAACCGGGGCTGTGGATTTTGTGACAAAGCCGTGGGACAACGAAGAGCTGGTGCGTGTGCTGAAGGATGCCATTGACAACAGTCGGGAGGTGGCTCCATTGGAACAGGTGGAGCTGGAGCATGTGCACAAGGTTCTGGACAAGTGTCATGGAAATATCAGTAAAGCTGCGGAGCTGCTCGGCATTACGCGGCAAACCCTTTATGCCAAAATGAAGCGATGATGATTTACGGTGTGGTGATTGTCGGGATAGTTGTTCTGTGGGCCGGAATCTGGTTCTACCGCCATCAGAAACTGCTTGAGGAGCGGGCCTTTCTGCTCCGGGAGGCGGTGCGCAACCGTGATTTTGCCCACCGCTTGCCGGTCAAGGGACTGTTCTTCGGCGAGCGTGCGCTCCAGCGTACGGTGAATGATCTGAGCGAGGACATCAGCCGTTTGTTGGCCCAAAATGAAGTGGAGTCCTGGCAACGCCTGACACGTGTGCTGACGCATGAAATCATGAATGCCACAGCGCCTATCTCCAGCATCAGTCAGGCGTATCTGAATCATCCCAAGATCAAGGGCAGTTTTTACGAAGAAGGTATCCGGGCCATTTATGAAACCAGTTGCGGACTCTCGGCTTTTGTAGACAGCTATCGCAAGCTGACCAGTCTGCAGGAGCCTAATCTCGAAGAGGTGGTCTTGTGTCCCTTTGTGGAAAGCATCCGGGCACTCTATCCCGATTTGGAATGGCATCTGAATATAGAGCCGTCCGTCATCCTCAGTCTGGATGAGAATATGTGGCGGCAGGTGCTGATTAATCTGGTGAAGAATGCCCTTGAAGCCGGTGCCACGAAGATGGACATCCGTTGGCGCGACGGTCTTTATGTCAGCAACAACGGTATGCCTATTCCAGCAGATGTGGCCTGTGAGATATTCGTTCCTTTCTTTACGACCAAGAAAACCGGTTCGGGCATCGGACTGTCCTTGTCGCGTCAGCTGATGGTCCGTCAGGGATATATGCTTACGCTGGCCGAAAGGCCGGTGAGCGGTTATACGGTAACTTTTATAATCCGGTAAACGGATGAGGATAAAATGAAATTACCCCCGGCACAGTAAGGAATTACTACGCCGGGGGTAATCTATTACTTCCCTGGAGGTAAAACATTACCTCCAGGGAAGTAATATAAAATGAGGGCTATGATCTTTTATTTCCAGAGTTCGGGCATCTGTCCGTAATCCGACAGATTGGTACAACCTTTGAAAGTATCCGAATAGCTGGCAATGCTCAGGAAATAGTCCGGATAATTGCCTCGCTCGTACAGATGCACCTTTTTGCCGTCAATCACGGTATAAGGGCTTTCTCCGCGGAGTGAGGAACAGCCGGCGAAGACATTGTAGATACTTTCCAGCATGAGGTTCTGGTCAAACAGTCCGGTCGGCAGACTGGTCAGCGACTTGCAGCCTGAAAAGGCAAATTCTATTTTGCGCAGTTTCTTGTTGTTGGCAAACAGGTTTTCCGGAATGGCTTTCAGAGCGGTGCAGCCGTCAAAAATTCCCGGAGCATTTTCCAGATTCGTCATGGCAGAGAACAGGTCTTCCGGAATGCTTTCCAGAGCGGTGCAATCCGAGAAAATACCCGATGCCGAGTTGTTGGCCGGATAATGCACCTCACCGAGAACGGTAACTCTGCTGCAGGCAGAAAGCAGTCCTTGCGGAATAGTCTTCAGAGAAGTGCAGTGGGTGAAGGCAGATCTCATGGAGTTCAGGTTGGCATTGTTGCGGAACAGTCCGGCCGGAATGCTTTCCAATGAGGTGCAATAGGCAAAAATCTCATTCATGTTATTGGCCTGGGTATTCTGGGCAAACAGATCTTCCGGAACAGAGGTCAGCGCGCTGCATTCAAAGAAGGTGTAGTAGAAAGAGGTAGCATTCTTGGCAGCGGCAAAGAGGTCGGCCGGCACAGAGCGGAGCGAGGTGCATCCGTAGAAGGTGCGGTTGATACTGCTCACCTTGCTGGCATAGGTAAACAGACCTTCGGGCAGTGTCTCCAGAGCCGTGCATTTGTAGAAACATTCATCCAGACTTTCCAGATCGGCCAGTGCGCCGCGGGTGTCCTTGGGCAGGGTCTTCAGGGTTTTCACTTCCCGGAAACTGATGCTCTTCAGATTGGGTCTTCCCCATTGTACGATGCCGGTGAGCGAGTTGCGGATATAGTCTTTGTAGGTGGATGTAGAAGTCAGATAGTCCACACTGCCGCGGAAACGGATCTGCTTTTTGGTCACGTTGGATATCCGGTCGTAGTGATGGTTCAGTTCCCCAGCCGAGCCGATGTAGGTGTTGACTGCCTCGCTGTTGCCGTCGCCCCAGTCGACAACTCCCTTGACGTTGCCCTCAAAGGGGAGATAGGCCGTGAAGTTGTTCAGCGGATTCAGGGAGATTTCCAGAACCAGATCATCTTCGCTGTTGCGTATGGTTGTAGCAAACGGAATCATGGTGATGGCACCGGCGTTGTTCTCCTGGTCGTATGCCATGATGTAGGCATAATATCCGGTAGCATCCTGCAGGTTCTCCACCACATGCATCCGGTTGGCCGGAAGCGTCGATGTAGAAGTGAACAGTTTGTCCATGCCTTCGTTTACATCCCGAATGATGCTGGCAAGCGGAATGGAATCCTGACTGACGTGGATGGCATATTGGGTGGCTCCGTTGTGCGGATTCAGCTCCAGCGTCACGCTGTTCAGGTCTGCCTTCGCAACCTTGGGAGTGATGCTGGCACCCACTTCCTGCACAACCGGCAACTTGCCGATCAGAGTATCCTTGTCGGACATTCTTTGATAAATCAGAATGTGGTCGAACTTCGGTTTCGGAGTGTGGTTGTTGTAAAAATCCAGATTCAGAGTTTTCTGTTCCACAAACACATTTCCTTCGGGATACTGCAGGATGAAGTCAGGTTCCTGCTGGGCATATTCTCCAGAATCTTTGTAGTTTTTCAGGCTTTCGAGCATATAATATCCGTTGTAGACATTAGTCTCGTATGCCAGATTGAAGGTTTCTTTCTGATAAGCGGGCAGACGCAGGGTGTCTGTCTGGAACCGGACATACGGTGCTTTGCCATCGCTGGTTTCGCCTTCGCTGGGTAATGACGGCTCTTCTATATTACCGCCTTCTCCATCATGTTCATCATCGTCTTCTTCTCCGCCCACATTGATAATGTCGCAGGAGGCCAGAAGTGTGCTTCCCACTATCAGGGGCACGGTTCCCCACGTGAGGGTACAGAGTAATGGAAGCATGGTTCGGACTTTCTTGAATGGTTGTTTCATAATGATTAGGTTTTTAAGTGAAAAAAAGTATAAGCTGAGCCAAATATAGGAAACAAAAGTTCAATCCGCAAACAAATGCTTCTGAAAATAGATTATTCTGCAAACTCCAGAATGAATTCACTGCCGCGGTCCGGCTCGGAATGCACCAGAATGCTACCGTCGTGCAGGGTAACGATCTGGCGGCACAGGCTCAGGCCGATGCCCGAACCGTTGGGCTTGGTGGTGAAGAAGGGAACGAAGATCCGTTCGCGTACTTCCGGCAGGATGCCTTCTCCATTGTCTTTTATGGTGAATATAATCCGCTTTTTTTGTTTGCAGGCGCGCACGATGATTTCCGGTTCCGGACAGTTGCGGCAGGCCTCACGGGCATTTTTCAGCAGATTGAGGAACACCTGTTCCATCTGGGCACGGTCGGCATGCCAGACGCAGCCGGCGGTCGTATCGTCCGTGAGGCGGATGTCTGTGCCGCCAACCAGCCGTTGCAGGTCTTTCAGAAAGGCGCTTACCTCAATGGGTGTCTTTACAGGCGGAGCGATGCGCGTCAGCTTACGGTAATTCTGTACAAACTCCATCAGTCCCTTGCAGCGCCGGTGGATGATGCCCAACCCCTGTTGCAGGGTCTGCTGTGCCGATTCGCTCAGCGGGCCTTCGCTACTCCGTTCGCACAGTGTGTCCGACAGGGAGATGATCGGAGTGATGGAATTCATGATCTCATGCGTCAGTACCCGGATCAGTTTCTGCCAGGCCTCCATTTCCGTACGGTTCAGAGTGCCGTGCAGATTCTTCAGACTGATGATGCGGCACTCGCGTCCCTGCACCAGCATGCGGTTTTGCGACAGAGCCAGATCCATCGGCCGGCCTTCGTGTTCATAGTGCATCACCTCTTGTCCTTCGGCCAGAGCTTGACAGATGCACTCCGGCAGGCGTACCGATCTGCCGAACAGGCGGGTGGCGGAACAGTTGCACCATTCCACGATGCCTTGTGCATTGGCCACAATCAGGGCGGTGTCCACCTCCTGAAGCAACTGTTCGTAGTAGCGGAAACGGGCTTCTTCCTTCTGCATTTTTTCTTTCTGATCCTGAAGCAGCACGCTCAGTTCCCGCGCCAGATGTACGATGGTGCGGCTCTCGAATGGAGCGGTGATCCTTTCGGAGAGCGATTGCGATCTGACGCACTCCACAATCCGTTGCAGCATCTTGGTCTGCCGCATCTGGATGCGATAGAGCCGGATGGCCAGTACCAGAAGCAGCAGGGCACAGCCCGTCACGGAGAACCACAGATGGCGGGTACCCAAAAATGCGCCAAAAAGACTGCAGGCCACAATGCCAGTGATGTGGGTAATGATATAAAAGGAATACGTTTTCATGGCTCGTCGGTTTTAGAGATTCAGTTTGTTCATTTTCCGGTAGAGGGCAAAGCGTGTGATGCCCAACAGTTCGGCGGCATAGGTCAGATTGCCGTTGCTGAGACGCACCGCCTTTTCTATAGCGCGTCGTTCCAGTTTCTCCAGATTCAGCTCTTCCAGTTCCGTTTCCTTTTGTTCCTTCACCCGGTCGGAAGGCAACAGCAGATCCTCGGGACGCAGCACCAGATTATTGCTCAGAATGGCGGCGCGCTCCATGATGTGTTGCAGCTCGCGCACATTGCCCGGCCAGTTGTACTTCATCAGTTTGCTTTTGGCTTCCCGGCTCAGTCCCGTAATATTCTTTTTATATTTCCGGTTATACAGTTTCAGAAAGTGCATGGCCAGCAGGATGATGTCCTCACCACGCTCACGCAAAGGCGGGATGTGCAGCTCGATGGTGTTGATGCGGTAGAGCAGGTCCTGACGGAAACTGCCTTCCTGAGCCTGTGCGGTGAGGTTGGCATTGGTGGCGCAGATGAGGCGGATGTCGATGTCGCGCGTCTCCACCGCGCCCAGACGGGTGATGCACCGCTTTTCCAGAGCCGTAAGCAACTTGGCCTGCATGGGAAGCGACAGGTTACCGATTTCGTCGAGGAAGAGTGTGCCGCCCGAAGCCATTTCCATACGTCCCGGTTTGGACGTGCGCGCATCGGTAAAGGCTCCTTTCTCGTATCCGAAAAGTTCACTTTCGAACAGCTGTTCGGGGATGCTGCCCAAGTCGATGGTGATCAGTGCCTCATGGCGGCGTGGCGAGAAGTGTTTCACCATGCGGGCCACAACATCCTTGCCCGTACCGTTTTCTCCCAAGATCAGGATATTGGCGTTCGTATCTGCCAACTGATAGATGGTTTCCTTGACCTGAAGCATGGCCGGAGATTCTCCGATCAGTTCCGGCAGTTCGTCGCCCTCTTTCAGGGCCGATACCTGTTCCTGCAAACGGTCAATTTCCTTTTTGGACTGACTGAGCTTGAGCGCCGAGGAGAGGGTGGCCAGCAGTTTTTCCTTTTCCCACGGTTTGGAGATAAAGTCGGTGGCGCCCGCCTTGATGGCGCGCACGGCTTTCTCCGTATCGGCATATGCTGTCATGAACACCACGACAGCCTGCGGGTCTATCGTCAGAATCTGCCCGAGATATTCAAAGCCTTCCTGTCCGCTGATGGCGTCCCGGCAGAAATTCATGTCCAGCAGAATCACGTCCGGCTGATAGGTTTCCATGAAATAGCGGATGCGGTCCGGCTGTGTGGTAACCTTTATCTTCTCGAATACCGGTTCCAGCAGCAGATTCAGGGCGAAGAGCACATCTTCGTTGTCGTCTATAATCAGTATTTTTCCATTCTTAGTCATCATTTTTTTTTATGTTTTTATGGTTTCTTGTTTTTCTTCGGGGCAAAGATAAAACATTTCTGCTTGTGTTGTGCGTGCGTTTCCGCACGATTTTTGTGCGGAAACGCACGGCGTTTTAAATTAGCCTTTTTGCCAACTTGCTGTTGTTGAGTGGATTATTCGTTTGGCACGGTTTTTGAATGTCTAAAGGAGAAAAACAGACGAAAAACAAGAAGACCATGAAACATTTACTCCTGCTTTTTTCGGCATGGCTGGTCGGAACACTTCCGCTGCTGGCCGAGGACCAAGATACCAAACGGACCTTCACTTTGGCCGAAGCCATTCTTCAGGCCCAGAAGGCATCGCCCGACGCACAGGCAGCCCGGCATACCTACCGGTCGGCCTATTGGAACTACCGTTCTTTCAAGGCCAACTATCTGCCCGAGGTGAGCCTTTCTTCCGACCCTTATCTGAACCGTCAGATCAATCGGGTGACGCAGCCCGACGGTACGGAACAGTTCAAGGCGCAGAATACTCTGAACACCGACCTGTCGCTGACCATCAGCCAGAATGTGTGGTTCACGGGCGGTAATCTGTTCCTCCAGTCTTCCGTGAACCGGATGGACGAGTTGGGCGGCCGGACCACCTCTTATAATACGAAACCCTTTTCCATCGGTTACAACCAGTCCTTCTTCGGATACAACAGTCTGAAATGGAACCGGCGTATCGAACCGGTGCGTTACCGTGAGGCGCAGAAGTCGTATGCCGAAACCCTGGAGCTGATCGCATCGCAGACCTGCAATTACTTTTATGCGTTGGCTTCGGCACAGACCAATCTGAACATTGCCCTTTCCAATCAGGCTTCGGCCGATACGCTCTGGCGCTATGCGCAGGGGCGTTACCGCATCGGCAGCATTACGGAGAATGAAATGCTGCAGCTGGAGGTAAACAAACTGAATGAAGAAGCCAATGTGATGCAGGCACGTATGGATGTGGAAGACGCCATGCAGACGCTCCGCTCCTTTTTAGGATTGGGCGACCGGCAGGATATTGAAGTGCTTCCCACCGACAGCATCATACCTTTTGAAGTGCCGATAGATGAGGCTTTGCGTCTGGCGTACGAAAACAGTCCCGAGCCCGAGAACTTCAAGCGCCGTATTTTGGAGAGCAAGAGCAATCTCGCCTCGGCCAAAGCTTCGCGCGGACTGAAAGCCGACCTGTATATGCAGTTCGGACTGTCGCAGACTGCCGACCGTTTTCAGGACTCTTACCGCGATCCGCTGAACCAACAGTATGTGCGGGTGTCCTTGGCTTTCCCGATTCTGGACTGGGGGCGTGGCCGCGGACGGGTAAGGGTGGCCCGCTCGCAGATGGAACTGACCGAAACACAGGTCAGTCAGGCTGTGGACGACTTTGAGCAGAATGTGCGCAAAATGGTGCGGCAGTTTAATCTTCAGGCCCGTCAGGTGGCTATTGCGGTGCGCACGGAGCAGACCGCCAGGAGGCGTTACGAAGTGGCTCTGAAACTCTATCTTTTGGGCAAATCCACCATTCTGGATCTGAATGCGGCCACCAGCGAAAAGGATGCGGCACAGCGCAGTTACATTTCTTCCATGAGAACGTACTGGACATTGTATTACGGTTTGCGCAGTCTGACGCAATACGACTTCCGCACCCGTTGCCCTTTGAGCCATGAACTGGAGGAGGCGGAACTGCGGCGATAGAATATGAACTCTGAAAAAACGAAACATTAAAAAAAAAGATATTATGGATATTCAATTAAAGAAGAAACCCTGGTACGTGCGTTACCGTTATGCTTTGGCCGGTGGAGTGGTGCTGGCCGCTCTGCTCGCTTATGCTCTGGTGCAGGCAGCCGGTCCGCAACGCCTGCGGATTCAGCTCGATCAGGTGCAGACCGGACAGGCAGAACATGCCGACTTTCTGGAGTATGTGGATGTGGAAGGTGTGGTGCAGCCCATTATGACGCTCATGGTGAACACACGCGAGGGCGGTCATGTGGAGCGTATTGTGGCCGAAGACGGCAAACAGATGAAGCAAGGCGACACGATCCTGATTTTGGGGAATACGACTCTGATGCACGACATCGAAGATCAGCGCGACGAGTGGGAGAAGCAATGTATGTCCTACCGGGAGCAGGAACTGGAGATGGAGCAGAAGAGTCTCACCCTGAAGCAGCAGACTCTGAATGCGGAATATGAACTGAACAAGATCCGCAAGAGCTATAATCTGGAAAAAGAGGAATATGCCATGGGCATACGCAGCAAGGCACAGCTTGAAGTGTCGGAGGATGAATACCGTTATAAAACGAAGTCTACCCAGTTGCAGCTTCAGAGCCTTCGGAGCGATTCGGTGCTGAACGGAATACGGCGCGAGCTGTTGCGCAATGACCGCATCCGAAGCCAGAAAAAACTGGAGCGGAGCGTGGAGCGTCTGGAAGATCTGGTGGTGCGTGCTCCGGCCGACGGACAGTTGAGTTTTGTCAGTGTGACTCTTGGACAGAAAGTCGGTGCCGGAGAACAGATTGCCGCCATCAAGGTGACCGACCGTTTCAAGGTGCATACCTCGCTCAATGAGTATTATGTGGACCGTATTACTACCGGGCTTCCGGCTACAATCTCTTATCAGGGTAAAAAATATCCGTTGCGGGTCAGCAAGGTTGTGCCGGAAGTGAAGAACCGCTCTTTTGATGTAGATCTGGTCTTTACCGGTGATGTACCCGAGAATGTGCGTCTGGGAAAGAGTTTCCGCGTGCAGATCGAACTGGGACAGCCGGAAAAGGTGCTGGTTATTCCGCGCGGTAATTTTTATCAACACACCGGCGGACGCTGGATTTACAAGCTGAATGCCGACAAGACACGGGCCGTGAAGATACCGATACAAATAGGGCGTCAGAATCCCGTGCAGTATGAAATTGTGGAAGGTTTGCAGCCCGGAGATTGTGTCATTACCACAGGATATGATAACTTTGGTGATGTAGAAGAACTGGTGTTCTGAACTTGGTAAATAATTTTTAAACAACAAGAATTATGATTTTTCATTATATTAAAATAGCCCTCCGCAACCTGATGAAGCATCGGGTGCAGAGTTTTCTGAGTGTTATCGGACTGGCCGTGGGTTTTGTCTGCTTTGCCTATTCATTGATCTGGCTCCGTTATGAACGGAACTTCGACAGTTTCCATCCGAATGCCGACCGCATTTATATGATGTATAAGAAAAGCTCCATTAAAGGTGAATTGCAGAATAGTTGCTGTCCTTATCCTTTTGCTGCTACCATGAAAGAGCGGCTGCCGGAAGTGGAAGCTGCAACGGCTTTTTCTTATTCTCGTGCTTATTGTAAATTTAATCAGTTCTCAGGATTTCTGAAAATGATTTCCGTAGATACCACTTTTATGGATATGTTCGATGTGCAGATTCTTGAGGGGAGCCGGAACTTTCTCTATTCCGACCAGGAAGTGGCGCTAACACCATCTGCGGCGCGGAAACTTTTCGGTACGCTTCAGGTATTGGGACGCACATTGGACTTGGGCCGTGGCGAAGAAAAAACGGTTACTGCTCTCGTATCGGAATGGAAAGGCCATTCCAATATTCCTTATGATTTGATGTTCGGTATGAAACTTACTCCGGAGAATATATGGAAGGCGAGAAACTGTATGCTTTGTTTCCGCTTACAACAGGATGCCGATACAGCGGACTTTGCCCGTAAGTTACACGCGGTCGATACGGAATCCTATACACAGAAGGCTTCGGAATCCTCTTTTTTATGGGGATATGATTTTTCAGCAGAGCATCTGAAATTCTGTCCGATTACGGAAAGCTATGAACTTCTTTTTAAGGCTGAAACCCAGATCCGACAAACCTATATCCGTATGTTTGTATGGATTGGTGTACTGGTCATGGTGATCGCTCTGATTAATTATTTTTCTTTGCTGGTGAGCCAGATGATGAACCGTTCGAAAGAACTGGCTTTGCGTCTGGTCAATGGTTCATCGCGCCGGGGACTGTTTGCCCTATTCGCAACCGAACTGATCATGATGCTTTTGGTCAGTGGTTTTATCAGTTTTCTATTGATGGAGTGGGCCGAAAAACTGTTTCGGACAATCTCTTATGTGGAGACGGCCTGGCTGCCGGAGGCATTGGCTTATTTTGTCGGTGTGCTTTTCTCTTCCTTGCTTGTGGCAGGCTGTATCATTGCCTATTATAGTCGCAAATCGCTGACTGTAGCTTTGCAAAACCGCAAGGTGCCGGCCGGTAGACGAATGAATTTCCAGCGGATGAGTATGGCTTTTCAGTTGTTGATTTCTCTCTTGGTGCTCTTCGGTTTTGCCGTACTGTTCCGTCAGCTGACTTATCTGAGTCAGACTACGGATATCGGTTTTGAGCGTAAAGAACGTGCTACGATAGAAGTTCCGGAAGAGTTTATCGGTAATTTTCTGCACGATTTGCGTGCGCAGCCCTATATTCGGGAAGCCTGTGTGAGTGTCACTACTTTGCTTCCTCAATCCAGTTATGGTACAACGACCACAATGGATGGTCAAGGAAAGAGTGTTACTTTCGACTCGTTTGGCGTAGATGAAACTTTCCTGCGTTTTTATAATATTCCATTAAAGGACAGTTTGCAGTCGGGGGATGAGAAACAATGTTTGCTGACTGAGTCTGCCGCGCGTGAATTGGGAGGGCCGGATCTTGTCGGACAATCATTTGGCGGTTATACCATTGTCGGCATTGTTCCCGATCTTTATACGAAGGCTCCTACCGTACCCGTAAAACCAACCCAGTTGCAGATTGTACGGCAGGAAGATAGTTTTTATTCCAAAGATAAAGTTTTAATCCATTATGATGAGCGTTATACCGAAGAATTAAAACGTTTTGTAGTAGCGTGGTTCCATGAGCGAAAAACTTATGCCGCGCTGGATATTGCGACAGAAGTTTACGACAGCTATCTGGCTTCCGAACGTATGCTGATGCGTGTGTTGGGGGTAATGGCCGGTATCTGTGTCCTGATATCTCTCTTTGGTGTATATGCGCATGTTGTTTTGGCGTGCGAGCGCCGGCGCAAGGAGATAGCTATCCGTAAAGTGAACGGAGCAACGGCCGGACTGATTGTCCGTTCTTTCCTGAAGGAATATTTTCTGTTACTTCTGGGAGCTTCGGCTTTTGCTTTTCCGCTGGGAACCATTTTCATGCAGCGTTGGTTGGAACAATACGTGCTTCGTGCCGGTTTGTCGTGGTGGATTTATGCCGGAATCTTCCTGTTGCTTTGGATCTTTATGATGCTCTGCATCGGTCGCAGTGTGTGGCGTGCGGCCCGTGAGAATCCCGCCGAGGTGATCAAGAGCGAGTAAGGATGGGAAGATTTAATAAGAAATAAAATAAGAAAGTAAAGCAGTTATGATTTTATTCTACCATGATCTGAAAATGGCTGTTCGCAGCCTGATGAAACATCCGTGGCAAAATCTGATTGCCTTGGTCGGGCTGGCCGTGGCGTTGTTTTGCTTCAGCGTCTGCCTGTATTTCAGCCGTTATATTTATGCCACCGATGACTGTTTTCCAAACAAGGAACGTATCCTGGAATTTCATTTTTATGATCCGACCGATGAGCAGTTATTTTCAACTACGGGTGAACTTACTGGATATTTGCGGCAAAAAATGCCGGGAGTGGAGTTCTGCGATCTGACGCATTCTGGGACACGTAGTTATGAGGTTCCGGCATCGGACGGCAAGACATTACCTTATAAATTGTCGGTCCGGGAAACGGATACACTATACAACCGGGTGTTCACACCGGAGTTTCTTTGTGGCGACTGGGAACAAGTCAAGAAAGCGCCGAACTCTATGGTCTTGTTTGAGCATACGGCCCGAAGGCTGTTCGGGAGTCCGGAAAAAGCTTTGGGGCAGATGTTGAAGTATACCGAAGGTGCGCAGGAATTCATCGTCCGGGCTGTTGTGGCAGATTTGCCTTTAAATACGAGTGGGCACTTTTTGCAGGTGCTCGATGCCTTAATTGTGAATGCCAGCGAGAGTCTGCTGAAAGAAGCTTACCAAACAATGGTTGATACCTATGCTTTGTTGCCTTCGAATCAATCTGTAGATCAGTTCGTACAGGATTTCAATCAAAAGGATTATCCTGCTGTCGGAATTTTTAGCGACAGTTTCTTCTTGCGTGCTTATAAGTTGGGGCATCAGTTATGGACCGATGGAAAGGCCCGTTATCTGGCGAATTCAACTTTGGCAGCGGGCGTTCTGGTCTTATTGGCCGGACTGCTTAACTTTTTTCGTTTCCTGTTCGGAACTTTCCGGATGCGTGTGCGGGAATGCCGTTTGCGGCAAGTCAACGGAGCCGGTTTCTGGGATTTGTACCGGATGCTTTGGGTACAGACCGTGCTGTCGGTGTTGCTGGTCGCCTTTTTTACCTTTCTGTTGATTGAACTGTTGTCGCCTTTTCTGCAGCTCACGTTGCTGGAAATGATTTTCCGGGTTGATCTGTATCAGCTTCAGCTTCAGACGGCCACTTATTTGCTTGGACTGCTTCTTGTATGCAGTGTCGTGGCCTGGGGTGTTGTCTATCGGGTGCGCTGTACGCTTGCCGCACAGCAGTTGAACCGGAGCAGACATACTGGAAACCGCTGGCGCAATCTGTCATTGGTGCTTCAGTTGTTTGCCGGATGGGTGTTGTTGGCTTTTGGCGCCGCCTTGTATTTACAGTCTGTATATACGGCAAACACGATATTCGGTACGTTGACTGTATCCGAAAAAGAACGGATCTGGAGCCTGTCTTTGGATTATCCTTTTTGGAATCATAGTACAAAAAAAACGCTGGTGGATGAGATCCGGAAATGTTCCGGAGTGGAGGATGTGCTGACGACCGGAATGGATTATTTGAAAGGAGTTTACAGTACGGTTTTGTTTCCGGATGAAAGTCGGACTATGGAAGGTCGCATGGATGTACAGATGATGCATGTGTCGCCTGCCTTTTTTCGCTTTATGTCTGTAGATTTGCTTTCCGGACAGCCCTCAGAAGAAAGAACAAGTGTTGTGGTGGATGAGATCTTGTACCGGCGCTTGGGACGTCCGGCTTTGGGGAGTACCCTATATGATTTCCTTAATAGTTATCCTCTGGCTGGTGTTTCCAAATCCTTACTGGAGAATAATTATTTCAGTATTAGAGGACAGGGACATATTTTCCTTCCGGAGCATTTAGGAGAAGATACAGTACATTGTTATGTGAAATGTTACGATGGACAGACAGAGGCGGTCGGCGCGTCTGTGGAACGTATTCTTCGCCGGATGCTACCAGAGAGTGTTGATGTTTCGTTGTCTACGATGATGGATGATATCCGGCAGGAGCACGCCTATGAGTTCAAGTTGCGCGGAATCGTTCTGTTTATGGCAGCGGTCTGTCTGCTGATCGTTCTGTTGGGCATTTATTCGGCAATTACGCTCGACACCGAGCGCCGTCGCAAGGAAGTTGCCATTCGGAAAATCAACGGTGCGGGTGTGTGGCAAATTGTATGGTTGTTTGCCCGCTTCTATATGCTGCTGGTTGTCCTGACCGCAGCCGTGGCCCTGCCGCTTGCTGCTTATTTGCTGAATCTTTACAGCCAGATGTATTGTTCGTTCGTAGAGCTTGGTGTACTGTTTTATGGCAGCTTGATTCTGTTTGTGGCTTTGCTGGTAACGGCTGTGGTTTATGTCCGGATCCGGAATATAGCCCGGGTTAATCCCGCCGAGGTCATTAAAAGCGAGTAAATGAGAATTCAAGAGAAAAAGATATTATTTAAAACAAATGTGAATATGATGTTTCTTCATTATCTTAAGGTGGCTGTTCGCAGCCTCACAAAATATAAAGTTCAGACCATAGCCAGTGTGGTCGGTCTGACTTTGGGCTTTGTCTGCTTTGCCCTGTCCGCTGTCTGGGTACGCTATGAGCAGACGTTCGACAGTTTTCATCGTGGAGCAGACCGTATGTATTTGTTAGGATCAACCCGTGGTTGGTCTGAGAATGAAACCGTTTTAACGCATTATTTTCCTTTGGCTGAGGAACTGAAAGAAACCTTTCCTGAAGTGGAAGATGCAGCGGCCTATTGGTATTGGGAGATTCCCGTAAAGCTTTCAGAAGATGCAGCTGAGGAGGTAAATCTCGGTTGCATTCGTTCCGATTCCTTGTTTGTTCGTATGTTTGACGTGCGGTTAGTGCGGGGCAGCTGGAGTTTCCTGAATGTACCGGAGGAAGTTGCTCTGACTGAAGAGGGAGCGCGTCAGCTTTTTGGGACGACAGATGTTTTGGGTCGCACCGTTTATTGTCAGAACAATACTTATCGCATTTCGGCTGTTTTAACCGGTTGGGAAGAACGTTCCAATTTTCCATTTTCCATCATGTTAGGAATAGACCAGGTAGAAAAGAATAATCCCTCTTTTCCTGCATATTATATCAGTTTGCGTTTGAGTCCCGAAGCAGATACGGCGGCTTTGGTTACACAAATGAATAACAGCAGTTTGAAACATAAGGTGCCTCAACGGTGGGATGGAAAAAAGTGCGTACTGAATCTGGAACCTTTGACACATTGCCATTATACCGTGTTTCAGGACAGGCAGAGTGTTTCGATATTTTACATCCGCTTGTTCTCCGTTTTGGGTTTACTGCTGATTGTGCTGGCTTTGGTAAACTTCTTTTCCATGTTGATCTCCCGGATGCATCTGCGCCGTCGGGAATTGGCCTTGCGTATAGCCTGCGGTTCTTCACGGGGCGGACTGACCGGACAATTTCTTTCCGAGTTGCTTCTGATCTTGTCGGGTACAGTCCTGTTAGGAATGATTCTTGTTGAAGCGGTGGAAAAGCCTTTTTGTGCGCTGTCCGGTATAGAAGGAAGTATTCGTCTTCCGGTGGCGGTATGTTTTCTGCTGTTAGCTGCCGTTACATTTTTGATGACTTGGGGAATTATTGCTTTTTACTGTAACCGGATTGCGTCACGTCAGTTGCAACCGGCTGCCGCCGTCCGCCCGGGGCATTTCTCTTTTCAGAAAATATGTCTAGGAGTACAGTTTGGCATTTGTGCTTTGGTTTTGTTTTGCTTGTCATTTTTACTGTTGCAACTTCGTTTTCTGACGTATACAGATATTGGTTTTGAGCGTAATGGACGAGCTACGGTATTCTATTCTGGTCCAGAATCTTTGAAAGAGCGTATCATACACGAACTGCGCCGGCAGCCCTACGTACAGGAAGTGAAGCAGCTTTATTCTCTATTTCCGAAATGGTGGAGCCGTGAGCAACTCGGTGTGCGTTCCTGGGATGGCAAATTGGATGATGCATATTCGATTAGTATGAGTGCTATTCCTGAAGGACAGGAATTCATGGACTTCTACGGGCTTCGTCTGGTAGCCGGAAATTCGTTGAAAGCACGCGGAGACAGTATGGCTGCGGTGATTAATGAAACGGCTGCTCGCATGATGAACATGGCCAATCCAATAGGAAAGAAGGTCGAATCGTGGACTATTGTTGGTGTGGTGCGCGACTTTCATGTGTCTGCCCCCACGGTGCCGGTCGAACCGGTAATCCTTATAGAATTCAACTGTCCTGTAGAGGCGGGACGGGATATCTTAGTGCGCTTTGATGAATCAGAAACGGATCGCCTGAAACATTTTGTAGACTCGTTGGTGCAGTCCGAGAAACCGGGCGTATTTCTGAAAACAATCACTGCGCGTGAGGCTTATGAAGAGTTTCTTCGCAGCGAGCGTATCTTGCAGAAATTGCTGACGGTGGTAGCTGTGGCTTGTGTGCTGATCACGCTGATCGGTGTCTTTGCGCATGTTACTTTAGTTTGTGAGCAACGTCGCAAGGAGATAGCTATCCGCAAGGTGAATGGTGCTACGGCCGCCGGTATCTTCCGTTCGTTCCTGAAAGAATATTTTGCCTTGTTATTGGTGGCTTGCATTATTGCTTTTCCGTTGGGAAGTGTGGCGATGCAGCAATGGGTGGAGCGCTATGTGGAGCGCATGGCCTGGCCTTGGTGGTTGTACGTCGGCATCCTTGTGGGGCTTTCGTTATTTGTGATGCTCTGCATTGGTCGCAGTGTGTGGCGCGCGGCCCGTGAAAATCCCGCCGAGGTGATCAAGAGCGAATAAATAAGGAAAACAATAGAAACAGGTGTTATACAAAACAAGCATGAATATGATGTTTTTACATTATCTGAAATCGGCTGTTTGCAGCTTCATGAAATATAAAGTCCAGACGACGGCCAGTATTGTCGGTATGGCCTTGGGCTTTGTCTGCTTTGCCCTGTCTGCCGTTTGGGTACGCTATGAGCAGACGTTCGACAGTTTTCATCGTGGGGCAGACCGTATGTATCTGTTAAGATCATCCAGCTTTTGGGAGAATCAGACCTCCTTAAGTCATCATTTTCCTTTAGCAGAGGAACTAAAAAGAACTTTTCCCGAAGTAGAGGATGCTGCGGCCTATTGGTATTGGGAGATTCCCGTAAAACTCTCAGAAGATGCAGCTGAGGCGGTAAATCTCGGTTGCATTCGTTCCGATTCCTTGTTTGTTCGTATGTTTGATGTGCGGTTAGTGCGGGGTAGCTGGAGTTTCCTGAATGTACCCGAGGAAACTGCTCTGACCGAAGAAGGCGCGCGTCGCCTTTTTGGAACGACTGATGTTTTGGGACGCACCCTTTATTATGCGGGTAATACTTATCGCATTTCGGCTGTTTTAACTGGGTGGGGACAGCATACTAATTTTCCATTCTCCATCATGTTCGGGATGGATCAGGATGAAAAGAATAAGTCTTCTTATCCTGATTATTATATTAGTCTGCGTTTGACTTCCGAAACAGATACGGCGGCTTTGGTTGCACAAATGAATAACAGCAGTCTGAAATATAAGCAGACTAACTGGTGGGATGGAAGCAAGTGCGCATTAAGTCTGGAACCTTTGACGCATTGCCGTTATACGGAATTTCAGGACAGACAGAGTGTTTCGATATTTTATATCCGTCTGTTCTCCGCTTTAGGTTTGGTGCTGATTGTGCTGGCTTTGGTAAACTTCTTTTCCATGTTGGTATCTCGGATGCATCTGCGCCGTCGGGAGTTGGCTTTGCGCATAGCCTGTGGTTCTTCACGGGGCGGACTGACCGGACTGTTTCTTTCCGAACTGCTTTTGATCTTGTCGGGGGCAGTCTTGTTGGGAATGGTTCTTGTCGAAGCGGTAGAAAAGCCTTTTTGCATGCTGTCCGGAATAGAAGGAAGTATTCGCCTTCCGGTGGCGGTATGCTTTTTGCTGTTAGCGATCATTACTTTTTTGATGACCTGGGGAATTATTGCTTTTTACAGCAATCGGATTGCGTCACGTCAGTTGCAACCGGCTGCCGCTGTCCGTCCGGGACGTTTCTCATTCCAGAAGATTTGTCTTGGCATGCAGTTCGGCATTTGTGCTTTGGTTTTGTTTGCTCTGTCGTTTCTCTTGTTGCAGCTGCGCCATCTGACGCATACAGATATCGGTTTCGAACGCGACGGACGAGCTATAGTCGAATGCGATGGTTCAGAATCCTTGAACGAACGTATTATACATGAACTGCGCCGACAGCCTTACGTACAGGAAGTGAAGAAACTCTATTCCCTGCTTCCGCAGAAAAGCAGTGGAAGTCTAGCCGTGAGCTCCTGGGACGGCAAATTGGATGATGCATATTCAATTGCTCTGAATGCTATTCCTGAAGGACAGGAATTCATGAACTTCTACGGACTTCGCCTGATAGCCGGAAATACACTGATAACGCAGGGCGATACTATGTCTGCGGTGATTAATGAAACGGCTGTCCGCAGGATGAACATGAGCGATCCGATAGGGAAGAAGGTCGGAAGGTGGACCATTGTCGGTGTGGTACGCGACTTCCATGTGTCTGCTCCCACGATTCCGGTCGAACCGACGATTATTCTTGGGTTTAACGGTCCCGTACACTTGGGACGGGAAACCTTAGTGCGCTTTGATGAATCGGAAACGGACCGTCTGAAACATTTTGTCGATTCGTTGGTGCAGTCCGAGGAACCGGGCGTATTTCTGAAAATAACCACGGTGCGCGAGGCTTATGAAGAGTACCTTCGCAGCGAGCGTACCTTGCAGCGGCTGTTGACGGTGGTCGCTGTGGCTTGTGTGCTGATCACGCTGATCGGTGTCTTTGCTCATGTTTCCTTGGTATGTGAGCAACGGCGCAAGGAGATTGCCATCCGTAAGGTGAACGGAGCTACAGCCGCCGGTATCTTCCGTTCGTTCCTGAAAGAATATTTTGCCTTGTTGTTGGTGGCTTGCGTTATCGCCTTTCCGTTGGGAAGTGTGGCGATGCAGAGCTGGGTGGAGCGCTATGTGGAGCGTATGGCCTGGCCCTGGTGGTTGTATGCCGCCATCCTTGTGGGCCTGGCCTTGTTTGTTGTGCTCTGTATTGGTCGCAGTGTGTGGCGTGCGGCCCGTGAGAATCCTGCAGAGGTGATTAAGAGCGAATGATTTTTAATATGGATAATTTTAAAAATAGTTTCGGTATGAAAATATGGATTTATGCCTGGCGCTTTTTGAAACACGCCAAATCTTATGTATGGATAAATTTGCTTGGACTGTCGTTAAGTCTGGCTTGTTGCATCATTTTAGTCCGTTATCTGTATCGCGAGCAGACCGTGGATGTTCATTGTGTGAATCGGGATCATGTGTATGGGGTGAAAGTAATTCAGGGAGGTAATTCTTATCTGGGAACATACGGCGGTTATATGGAAAATGCTCGGATTGATCCGTCGCATGTTAAGGCCCGTACTCAGGTAAGGCCATTACAGGGTTCTTCTTATGTGACAAAAGACGGCAATCGTTTTTTTGCCAAAGTGATTGCAACGGACAGTATGTTTCTGCGTTTGTTTCCTTATCCGGTGCATTTGGGAAATGTGTCGCTGTCAGCTCCTAATTCGGCGATACTTTTGAAGGACTTTGCTGACAGCGTCTTTGGAACGGATGTCAATCCGATTGGAAAAACGCTACGCTTTTCCAATGGTAAGGATATTGTGGTGGAAGGGGTGTTGGACAGACCCGCCAATAAGGTTTCCATGACTTTTGATTTGATTGTTTCCTCTCAGTTATCTGAAGTTTGGGATGGAGCAATGCCTATGGAGTTTTATTCTTTTTTCCCGGAAACAGATATGCGACTTCTGGAAGAGGAAGCCCGTAAGCCTCGTCAGATACTTCCTTATGATGACCGGAAATTTTCATTTTCATTTGTTCCGGTAAAAGATATCTATTGGGATCAGTCCATTCTGTATGATTCCACAGGTCAGTCCGATATGTTTTCTACCGGCAACCGGACACATTTCCGGATCTTGTGTGGCGTGTGCCTGTTGTTGCTTCTGGTCGGTATTCTGAACTTTGTCAACCTTTATTTGGTCATGATGATGAAACGGGCCAAGGAACTTGATTTAAAAAGAGTGTATGGTGCCGGGAAGCATGATCTTTTTCTGCAAATATGGAGTGAAAACCAATTACTGACGGTGATTTCCATGTTGTTGGCCTGGATCATCATTGAATGTGTACAGCCTTTTACTTCTTTTCTGTTTGGTTATACACAGTCATACTTGCCTTTGGACGGTTGGATTTCAGTCGGTATTTTGGTGCTCCTGCCTTTGCTTCTTTCCGTTTATCCTTATATGAAATATTCGTTTGGTCGTTCTGTGGTTTCCCTGCGTTCGATAGGTTCCGGTATCCGTTCTACCCGTTCCCGTATGGCGTTTCTTTGTTTCCAGTATGTGTTGACATTCTTGCTGTTGTTTTTGGCTTTCTATTTCAACCGACAACTGAAGCTTTTGTTGGAGGCTGACCCTGGTTTCCGGACTGAAGATGTTCTGATCGCACGGCTTAATTATAATTCCGGCTCTCTTTCATCACCCGAAGACTTTTTGCAACAACAGCAACGATTGAAAGTTTTGGGGGATAAATTGAATGCCTGTCCGGATATTGAGATCTGGGACGATAGTTATGCGGATATTCTTACAGGAGATATGGAAGCCGTATTCTTGAATGATAAAGGCGAACGCATCACTCTGAATATGCGTATGGCTTCACCACGTTTTTTTGATGTATTTGATATTCCTTTTGCCGAGGGCGGATTGCCGAAGAATGTGTCGGAAGTCAACGGACTGTTTGCGGCTGTTGTCCTGAATCGTGCCGCAATGGAAGCTTTGGGTTATACGAATCTTAGTGGTGCCGTGTTGACAGAAACAGTGCCGATGATGACTCGAGGGCTGGAAAACAATACTCTGTCTGTATCAGCTGTCGTAGAAGATTATTACGGAGGTCATTTGACTTTGGGTAAAAAACCTACGGTATATTTTGTCGGAAATCTACCTATGGGAGAAGTCTACCAGATAGCGTGCGCTCCGGGAAAGATACATGCGGTAGTGGATTATCTTCGCAACGTGGAAAAGGAGATTTATGGCAGTGAGGATTTTGAGTATCGTATTCTGGAGGACACGGTGCGGGAAATTTATGCAGAGGATCGCCGTGTCGCTTCCGTTTATCAGTTGTTTGCCGTGATGTCCGTATTGGTTTCCGTGTTGGGCCTGTTTGGCATTTCTTTGTTTGACTTGCGCCGGCGTTATCGGGAGATTGGTATCCGGAAGGTGAACGGAGCCCAACCGAAAGATCTTTATCTTTTGCTTTTCCGTCAGTATATAGGCCTTTTGCTGTTGTCCTGTTTGATTGCTACACCTGCAGCCCTATTCTTGATTGAGCAATATACAGAACATTTTGCGGTAAAGGCATCCTTCGGTGTCGGTGGCTTTTTAGCGGTATTCCTGTCCGTTGCCTTGGTTTCTTTAGGTACGCTTTACTGGCAAGTACGCCAGATTTTGCAGAGCAATCCAGCTGAGGTCATTAAGAGCGAATAAAGCCTTCCGTGCTCCATTTGCTTGTAAAGGCTGTGCGCTTCCGCACGATTTTTGTGCGGATTCGCACGCGACTTGTTGAACGGTATTTTTGTAAAACGCTATAAAACAGATTGTTCTGATTTGGCACGCATTTTGCTTGTCTTTTTGCAGAACAATCAATCCAGATAAGTTATGCAGAGAATGAATCTTCTATTTACACTCAAACTGATTCTGCGAGGCTGGTGGCGCAACAAACTTTTCTTTGCTGTGGCTGTGACCAGTCTTTCTGTGGGGTTGGCATGCACCAATTTGTTGCTTACTTATTTTGTGCATGATTACTTCATTGAGCAGAATAATCCCGATAAAGACCGTATCTTTGCTTTGCGGCAGGATAATTTCTTTGAGGAAGGGCAGAAGGTCACTTTTGCTTTGGGCGATGTACCGCCCCAGATTCAGAAAGAGGTGCCCGGAGTGGAAAGCTTTTTGCGTCTTCAAACTTATGATCAGCCGCTGGTGCGGGTGGGTAAGCAGGATTACACCGATTTATGTCTGATAGGTGCCGACTCGACTTTAATGGATTTCTTTCCGCCGCGACTGATTGCCGGAGACCTGAAGCAGGTGCTGACGGCTCCCGATAAGATTGCCGTGAGCCGCAGAGTGGCGGAACGTCTTTGGGGAGATGAGAATCCGTTGGGACAGGAGATGCGGATTACGGCAAGTGCGGAAACCCGCACTTATGAAGTAGCAGCCGTATGGGAGGAGCAGCCTCAGGCTTTTCTGAAAATGGATTTGCTTACCGGTCTGGGACCGGACTTTTGGGGAGGAGTTCCTTTCCTGAAACTTCGGAAAGGGACGGACCCGGAACAGGTGCAGCGCGCTATCCGCCAGAATGAGGGGATTGCTACGATGAAACCCGGTGACACGCAATATTACGTGGAACCCTTGTCGGAACTCTATTTCGTACAACCGGAGGGCAGTAATCAGCAACCTTTGCCGTTCTTGCAACAGAGTCCGGTACAGTTGCTTTACGTGGGACTGTTGGCTGCCTTGCTGGTGCTGTTCGTGGCATGCTGCAATTATGTAAATATGAATCTGAGCCGTTTGTGGCAGCAACTGAAAATGATTCACGTGGAGAAACTGATGGGAGGAACCATTCAGGAAATCCGCATGCAACTGTTTGGTGATGTCTTCCTTACCGTGTTGCTTTCTTTCCTGCTTTCCTTGTTGCTGATTCACGATGTGTTGCCGCTGTTCAATTCCATTTTGGGCTCACGCCTGCAGATGTCCTTCTTCTTCAGCGGACAAATCCTGCCTTTGCTGTTTCTGGTGTTTCTCATCCTGTCTTTGGTGCCGTCGTGGTATGCCAGCCGTCGCCTGATCCGACTGAGTTACTCCGATTATCGGGCAGCTTTTGGCAGCAGACAGAAACGCCGTTTCCTGTCTGTGCTCGTCCTGCTTCAGTTTGCGGTTACCGGCGGACTGGTATTGGCTACCGGTGTAGCGGCGCGGCAACAGAAACAGATTCTGGAGCGTGCCTCCTGCTATGAGGGCCGGATAGAATTTGGCGATTGGGAAACTCCGCCCGTAGCTCCATTTCGTGAGGAACTGCTCCGCAAAGTGCCCGGTGTGATTACCGCCACCGTGTCAGGAGGGCGGGTCCTGAATGCGCTGATGAGCATGCTGGAACTTCCGAAGCCGGATGGTACCACCCAGTCTGCTTTCCTGCTGAAGTTCTACAGCGATACCACATTGCTTGATATACTGAATCTGCGTCTGCTCACGGGAACAACCTTACAGCAGATCGAACAGAATTATGCGCATCCGGCCTTGGTCAACGAAAGTTATGTGCGTACCCTGGTGCCGCCCGGAATTTCTCCGATAGGACATGCTTTGCGGGAGTTTGATGCGAAAGCCGATTCCTTATATGTATTGGCAGGGGTGGTGCCGGATTTTCCGGTCAACTCTCTGGAACATGAAATTTCGCCGGCTGTGATTTATTTGCAGCAGCCGGATCAGGAACTGGCTCAGGCCACCTGTATGCAGATTCGTCTGGCGCTGGAACATCGTGATGAAACCCTGAGGCAGATTGCTGCGGTGTGGGAGGAAATGTACCACACTCCCTTCCAGTACACCGATATGCACCGGGATTTTCTGCAACGGAACATGCGCTTCCTTTCCTTCTTCCGCATTCTGACGGTGTATGCGAGCATAGCCCTGTTGCTCACCGCATTCGGCATTTTCGGTATCTCGTGGTATGCCATGCGGCAGCGCGTGCGTGAGATGGCCATCCGGAAAGTCTACGGAGCCGGGAAGCGGCAAATACTCTGGTTGCTGCTCAAGCCGTTCTTGGTGTATGCGCTGGGCGCTTATCTGATCGGCATTCCTTTGGCCGCCTGGGCTGTGACACGATGGCTGCAACAGTTTGCCTATCGGGTATCCTTGTCGGCATTCGATTTGTTCCTTCCGTTGGGAGTACTGTTGGGCCTGTCTTTTCTGATTGTAGGCGTGCAGGCATGCGTGCTTCTGAGAAACGATGTAGTGCGTTCGCTGAAAACGGAATGATTCCACGAAGTTTGGCAGCCGGAGGATGGAAAATACTTACGGCGGAGTACTCGAGTCCTTACAGCAGAGTACTGGAGTACTTACGCCAAAGTACTGCATCGATTCAGGGGTGATAGAAGTATGAGGCTGTATGAGAGAAAAAGAGAAAACCAATTATTGAAATAACCTTATAAATACGAATAAAATGATTAAGACAGAAAATTTACAGAAGGTGTTCCGCACAGAAGAGGTGGAAACCTGGGCTTTGAACAAGGTGAATATTGAAGTCAAGAAAGGGGAGTTTGTGGCCATTATGGGCCCTTCCGGTTGCGGCAAATCTACCCTGCTGAATATATTGGGACTGCTGGACAATCCTACCGATGGAACTTACTATCTGGATGGGGTAGAGGTATCGAAGTACACCGAGGCGCAGCGCACCCGTTTGCGTAAGGGAGTCATCGGCTTTGTGTTCCAGAGCTTCAATCTGATTGATGAGCTGAATGTGTATGAGAATATCGAATTGCCGTTGCTCTACATGGGAGTGCCGGCTGCCGAGCGCAAGCAAAAGGTGCAGGAGGTGATGGATCGCATGGCCATTGCTCACCGTGCCAAGCATTTCCCGGGACAGCTTTCCGGCGGTCAGCAGCAGCGTGTGGCCATTGCCCGTGCCGTGGTAGCCGGACCACAGCTGATTCTGGCCGATGAGCCTACCGGTAATCTGGATTCCAAGAATGGTAAGGAGGTGATGCAGCTGCTCAGCGAACTGCACCGCGACGGTACAACCATCGTTATGGTGACCCACTCGCAGCACGATGCCGGTTATGCCGAGCGCATCATCAACCTGTTCGATGGTGAGGTGGTTACCGAACTGGAACTGTAATTATCCGCTTCGTTCCGCTTCAGAAGCGATGCAATCATAAAGGGTTAATAAAAAAATGAGGTATGCCCCGGCTCAGGTCCGGAAAAAGAGAAACCTGGAGCCGGGGGCTCATACCTCATTAAAAAGACCGGAAAAGAATCATGTCTTTACTCCACGCAGAGTAAGCATACGATTCTTTTCCGGTCTTCTGTTTACAGACTGAAGGCTTTTTCGTGCAGTCTGTATCTTTAACTGCAAACTTTAAATGTTGGGAGTTGCATCCAACTCGGTCTTGAGTGGGATGCAACTTTCTTTTTATCGGGAAATCAATACTTTCTTTCCGCTCTTGGTTACATAAACCCCTTCGGTTGGGTGCAGCACACGGCGGCCTTGCAGGTCGTAAAGTTCCTCCGATGCCTTATCGGTTACGATGTCGGACTCGATTCCCGTAGTGCCGTCACCGTCTTCCCGGAAGGAGATGATGAATCTGCCGGCTCCTTCGGCTGATGCCGGAATATTCATTCCCGGCAGATAAGCCTTGTTTGCTCCCAGATTCAGATCGTTGGCTGCCACCTTGTAGAATCCGATAACTCCGTTTTTGTTGCCCAGAATATAGTCTTTTGCGGTAACGGCTTTCGGCAGTAAGGTACCCTCCAGCACATTGTTGCTGTTTGTTGCGCTACCTTCGTCCGTAGCGGAAATGGTCAGAGTATAGGTATTGGTTTTTCCTGCCAGAATCACAGCCGTATTGGCCGGAATCCATTCGCTCGGAAGTTCTTCCAGAAGCAGCTGATGGCCTTCGCCCTTGTTGCTCACACTTCCGGTGTAGGCTTTCAGACTACCGTCCTGCGGCAATTTTACGGCAAACGGATAATGAGCCGTGGCATATCCGGCTTCGGTAATGGTAATATCCAAAGCTGGTGCTTCAACCAGATACCATTGGGTTCCGTCCACACGGTCGCCACAGGCCGATACGGTCTGTCCGTTCAGATGTACGTAGGTGTTGCCACTGGCTTCGGTATTCGTATTTTGCAGATAGAAGCGGGCACTTCCTCCGTCAATCAGGGCAAATGTTCCCTGTTTGATCTTACTGCCGTTCAGGGTTCGGCCTTCCAGACCGAATGCGTTGTTCTGATTGTTGCTCTTGGCTGCTCCCAGATACTCTCCCTGCACGGAAATGCGGTAAGCTCCGTTTGCTGCCGGTTCCAGAAGGAAGATGCCATTCGCCTTGGCTGCTGCGGTGCTTGTTGCCTGGAAGAAACCGTCCTGTTGTACGGCTACGGCACTTTGTGCATCAACTCCTAACAGATAGTAGGCCTTATGCAGGTTCAGTGCGGTCTTGTTCTCAAAGGCATCACATACTGCCTGATAATTGGCCGTTGTCGGGTTGCTTTTCAGCGCTTCGATAGCCTGTTTCACGGCATTTCGGTCTGCCGGTTCGCCTACAGCACCGTTTGGAATACTTTGAAGTCTGTTTTCAAAATCCGGTGCGGTCAGACTCAGAACGTCTGTTGGGTTCATGGCTTTCAGTGTGGCAACAGATTCCTTTGCCGTTCCGAAAGTTACTTCCTGATTGGCTACGCAGAGGAATGTCTTTCCGTAGTTGATATTTTTGCTTTCGAAGCAGAACATCTGATCGTCTTCCTGTCCGGATGCAGTTGCGACAGACCATACGGCCATGTCATTTTCGGGGTTGCTCATCGTTGCTTTCCCGTCCTCCTGAGTATAGGTTACGGCCAGAGAGCTTCCGGCAGCCTTGTTATACAGTCTGAATCCGTCGGTCACGTTTCCGCTGATACACCACAGCTTGCTTTTGTCCAGAAGATGACCTTCGGTGAGGGTTGTGACCTGGATATGCTCCTGGTTTTGCGCGTCATATTGCATCAGTTTCAGCGCACCGCTGCCGTTGCTGCCTATCAGATACCAGTGTGCATCCGTGAAACTGCCGTTGCTGACGGTGGTGGTTTCAAAAGGCAGGTTATCTGCATACTGCAATGTAATCTCCTTGCCGGATGCTTCTGCCGTGCTGACTGTTCCTTCACTGCTGATGGTCAGTTCCTGATCTCCGGCCATCGCCTTGGTCACTTTCCGGAAGGGGAATGCCGGCAGTGTGATTGCTGCTCCGGGCTCTGCTTTTAGGGTTTGTGACTGGAAGGTTTTTCCGTTCTCGTCCTGACATACGAGAGTATAGCTTTCCTGACCTTGTGTCGCAAAATATTCCTCCCAGTATTCAGTACCCTTATCGTAACTGTAAACGGTTACAATTGGAATCAGACCATGCTGGACTACTCCATTAATCAGTACGGAAGTCTGCATATATGGGCGCCAGTTCTGGTCTTCGCGGTATATCACATCAATTTTGCCCAGAGAGAGATCTCTTCCCAGAAGTGAATTGTTCCAGGCTGTCGCTGAGTCTACATAGTATAAGGCTTTGACATAGCCATTTTCATCAAATTCGGCTCCCCAAAAGGTAATGGCATGACTTCCCGATATGTTACTTTCGTCGATGGAAAGCATGCGGTTGTTTTTCAGAGCATCGACCACACATTCGTTGAACGTGCGCCGGCTCATCGGGTTGTAAGTGACGGCCAGTGAGTTATTGCCAAATACATCTTTGAAAAATCCGCCTTTTCCCTTTGCGGATGCCTGAACGCCATCATCTATTCCGTTGATAAACCAGTCGAATCCGCGAGTGGGAAGATCACCTTTGTTTTCCACCCAGTTTCTCACAAAGTGTCTGAACACATCCGAAACTCCCTTGCCGTAGTACTTGAATTCGGGAACATCGTGTGTCTTTCTGTATTCCTGAATATATTTTTTGTTGCGGTCCAGCCACCAGTGAATCACATTGGAACCTGTTGCGGCCCAACAGAAATTCAGCCAGTCCTGGTCTACATCATACCAGCCTCTTCCGGCTTTC